>Ga0209086_10000991_pt1 | contig 23406 bp, 18 predicted proteins | sample M_130207_XF_Meta_FD_187312 | JGI IMG/M metagenome (GOLD analysis project Ga0209086, IMG submission 187312) | Freshwater microbial communities from Lake Montjoie, Canada to study carbon cycling - M_130207_XF_MetaG (SPAdes) (version 2) | ecosystem: Environmental > Aquatic > Freshwater > Lake... | reverse complement strand
TCTGCCTCGCCGTTTCAGTGCTCTTCTTCGGCGTCCAGCGCAACTTCGACGACATCCGCGTGGTCGACGAGCGACCTTTGCTGTCGACGGGCTTGCGACAGGAGCAGAAGGAACTTCTGGCGAAGTATGGGACCTACTCCGAGGCTGTTGATGAGAAGAATGTCGAGCGGCTGCGAATCCCGATCGAGCGCGCGATTGAACTCATGTCTGCCCCGGGAAAATCTGCGGCAGGGCAGTAAGTCCAAGCCCGTCCTACATCGATGTTGAACCGCACCGCCAACTTCCTCCGACCGCTCGCTGCACTCGCGGCAGTGCTGTCGATTGCCGTTGGCGCGCGCGCGCAGATCGATACTGGCGTGCCCGAGGAGCTCAAGGGCATCGACATCATCGAGCACTCCAACGATCCGCTGCCGCTCGACGCGCGCTTCACCGATGATTCGGGGGCGCAAGTCTCGCTCCGCGACTACTTCAAGGGCCAACGCCCCGTGCTTCTGCAGCTGGGTTACAACAAGTGCCCGATGCTCTGCAACCTCGTGCTCAACGGCGCCTTCGACGGCCTCAAGGGCATCGAGTGGATGCCGGGCAAGGAGTTCGAGGTGATTGCCATCTCGATCGATCCAACCGAAACGCCAGCACTGGCCAGCGCGAAGAAGGAAAGCTACCTCGCCGAGTTTGAGCGCCCAGGTGCGCGCCAGGGCGTGCACTTCCTCACGGGCAGCGCCATCATGTCGAAGTCGGTGGCCGACGCGGTCGGCTTCCAATATCGCCGACAGGAAAATGGCGACTACGCCCATGCCGCGGTGCTCGTGCTCATCACGCCCGACGGTCGCATCAGCCGCTACATGTACGGAACGAAGTTCGAGTCGTCGGACCTGCGCATGGGCTTGCTCGAAGCCTCGCAGGGAAACATCGGCACAACCATCGACCGATTCATTCTGTGGTGCCACATCTACGACGCCAACGCGCGCGGCTATGTGCTGCAGGCGCGTCGCGTCATGTCTATCGGCGGACTGGTCACGCTTCTCGTCCTCGCGGGCGGGTTGGCAGTGTTCTGGGCTGCCGAAATCAAGAAGAAGAAGAGTTTGCAAACCGCTCCGGCAGCCACCGCTGTCGCTGTGAATTGAAGAGGCGATTGACCGTGACGAACCTGATCTCCACCCTCCTGTTGCAGTCCAGCTCCGGCGCCAGCGGCGACACCACTCTCGCCACCGGCCAAGCTGTGACATCGAAGACCTTTTGGCTCCCAGAAGGCGCATCCACCTTCGCGCGCGAGATCGACTGGGTCTTCGAGTTCATCAACTACATCAATTACTTCTTCTTCTTCCTCGTCGTCGGCATCATGCTGTACTTCGTGTGGAAGTACCGACAGAAGGGTCGCGAGGTCTACGCCCGCGGGCCGAGTCACAACACGATGCTCGAGCTCGGTTGGACGATCCTTCCCACCATCATCGTCGTGGTGATCTTCTTCATGGGCTTCAGCGGCTTCGTCGACATGCGGACGCCGCCCGCGAACGCCTACCAGATCGATGTCACCGCCACGCGCTGGAACTGGGTCTTCAAGTATCCAAACGGTGCCACCAGCGACGACCTTTATGTCCCCGCGGGCAAGCCGGTCAAGTTGGTCATGCGCAGCGAGGATGTGCTGCACTCGCTTTACATCCGCGACTTCCGCGTAAAGCAGGATGTCGTTCCCGGCCGCTACTCCACGCTCTGGTTCCAAGCGGATCAGCCCACCGCCGAGGGCGAGTTTCACTGGCTGTTCTGCACGGAATTCTGCGGCACCGGTCACTCGGCGATGAACCGCAAGGTCTTCGTCATGAATGAAATGGACTTCGACAGCTGGGTCGTCGAGCAGGGCCGTTGGCTCGACAAGATCGATCCAGCCGAGTTGTATTTCAAGGCAGGCCCCAAGCTGTACGCGCGTTGCGCTGGATGCCACACGCTCGACGGCAAGCCGAGCACTGGTCCGTCGTGGGGCAACTACGACGGCTCGGGCAATGTCTGGAAGCGCTCGTCGGATCCCAACTCGACCCACAAGGTCGACCTCAAGGCGATCACTGAACTGATCGGCCCAGGCAAGCAGTTCGAGAACGCGCAGAGCTACATCCGCGCGTCGATCCTGAATCCCAACGAGCACATCGTCGACGGCTTCGGCCCCGCGATGCCCACTTTCCGCGGCCAACTCAACGACAAGGCGATCGATGCCATCATCGGCATGATGCAGCACCTCGACGAATTCGACACGAAGTCACCCTGGGCAAAGAAGCCAGACGGCGCCGCAGCGCCCGCAGCGAAGTAACGCAGACGCGACCGACCGATCAAACGCAAGCACCCTCACGAGCGACGCCATGACGACCCTCGACACTCGACCCCACCTGACCGACGAAGTCCCAGGAAACTACCTGACCTTCCGCCGCGGCATTCTCTCTTGGATCTTCACCCTCGATCACAAGCGCATCGGCGTGATGTATCTCGTCGCCGTGCTCTCATCGTTCTTCGTGGGCGGAGTGATGGCGCTCTTGGTCCGAACCAAGCTGCTCTTCCCCGGTGAAGTCAGCTGGATGACCGCCGACCAGTACAACAAGGCCTTTACGCTGCACGGCGCGATCATGGTGTTCCTCGTGATCATCCCGTCGATCCCCGCGGCCCTCGGCAACTTCGTGCTGCCGATCATGCTCGGCGCCAAAGATGTCGCCTTCCCGCGGCTCAACCTCTTCAGCTTCTACCTGTGGGTGATGGGCGCGGCCTGCGCGGTCTACTCGCTGCTCGCGGGCGGCTTCGACACGGGCTGGACCTTCTACACGCCGTATTCGTCGCAGTTCGGCGCCGGCGGAACCATTCCAGTTCTGGTCGGCGTGTTCATCCTCGGCTTCTCGTCGATCTTCACCGGCCTGAACTTCATCGTCACCATCCACAAGCTGCGTCCGCCAGGCATGACCTGGTTCCGCATGCCGCTCTTCCTGTGGGCCGTCTATGCAACGGCGATCATCCAGGTTCTCGCGACTCCCGTGCTCGGCATCACCGTGGCGCTGCTCGTTGTGGAGCGCGCCTTCAACATCGGAATCTTCGATGCGTCGATGGGCGGCGACCCGGTGCTCTTCCAGCACTTCTTCTGGTTCTACTCGCACCCCGCCGTCTACATCATGATTCTGCCCGGCATGGGCATCATCAGCGAGATCATTGCGGTCCACAGCCACCGCCACATCTTCGGCTTCCGCTTCATCGCCTTCAGCTCGATCGCCATCGCGATCTTCAGCTTCCTGGTGTGGGGCCACCACATGTTCACCAGCGGCCAGTCGCCGCTCATGAATGTGCTCTTCAGCGCGATCACCTTCTCAGTCGCCATTCCGTCGGCGGTCAAGGTCTTCAACTGGCTCGCGACCCTCTACAAGGGCTCGATCTCGTTGAACACCGCGATGCTCTACGGCCTCGCCTTCATCTTCCTGTTCACCATCGGCGGACTCACCGGCATTCCGCTGGCAGTCCTCTCCACCGACATCCACTTGCACGACACTTACTATGTCGTCGCCCACTTCCACTATGTGATGATGGGTTCGGCGCTGATCGCGATGGTCGGCGGACTGCACCACTGGTGGCCGAAGATGACCGGCCGCATGTTCAGCGAGTTCTGGGGCCGCATCGGTTGCACGCTCGTGTTCGTCGGTTTCAATGTGACCTTCTTCACCCAGTTCATGCTGGGTTCGCAGGGCATGCCGCGCCGCTACTACGCGTACCAGCCCGAGTTCAAGATCTATCACCACATCTCAACTGGTGGTGCGTACATCATGGGCCTCGGCTTCGTGATCACTGCGATCTACCTGATCCACTCGCTCTTCGCGGGCAAGAAGGCGCCGGCCAATCCGTGGGGTGGCGCCAGCCTTGAGTGGCAGTGCTCATCTCCGCCTCCGCATGACAACTTCGCCACGACTCCGCGCGTGGGCGATTGCTACGACTTCAGCGCCGTCCACTGGGACGAGAAGCTGCAGGGATATGTCGTCGATACCGAGGCACATACCGGCGCCGCGCGCTCAGACAGCGCCTCTGGAAAGGGCCACTAAACCGTGTCGAACCCCGCACCTACCGCCAGCCCGCACTCTTCCGACGCGCACGCGCATGACGCGCATGATGCGCATGGTCATGACCCTCATGGCCAGCACGCGAAGTACCCGTTCCTCGCGCACCACTTCGAAACCCCCGCGCAGCAGTTCGACTCGGGCAAGCTCGGCATGTGGGTGTTCCTTGCTACCGAAGTGCTGTTCTTCGGCGCACTCTTCGTCATGTACGCGATCCTGCGCTTCAAGGATCCGCAGGTCTTCTCCTACGCCAGCCAGTACCTCGACACCATCCTCGGCGGCGTCAACACCTGCGTGCTGATTCTGTCCAGCCTCACGATGGCCGTAGGCGTTCGCGCCGCGCAGACCAACAAGAAGGGGCTGCTCTCGATCTGCCTCGCGCTCACGCTCGCAGGTGCGATCGGCTTTCTTGTCATCAAGTACTTCGAGTACACCCACAAGTTCCACGAGAACCTGAAGTGGGGCCAGGCCTTCTATGAGCCCGTGAATGCAGCCGATGCTGCGGCAGTCAAAGTCGAGCAGAAGCCGATCGAAAATCCAGTCCTCGCCATCGCCTCGCCGAATCCATCGGCGGGCGCGGTTCCGGTTGCGATGACCGCGCTTCCACCAGTCGACAAGTCGGCGATCCTCGCACCCAGTGCTGGCCCCGACGGCGTTGCCACCACGGCCATGGTGGTCGCCAGCATCGAGCCAGCCCATATTCATCACAGCGGCGAAGCGCACTTGCTCGACCCCGCGTTGCCACCGAACACCCATCGCTTCTTCGCCATCTACTACATCATGACCGGGCTGCACGGCATTCACGTTGTCATTGGCGTGGGCGTGATCAGCTGGCTGCTGATCGGTTCGCTGCGCGGCCGCTACAACAGCGACTACTACGCGCCCGTCGACTTCGTCGGGCTCTACTGGCATGTCGTCGACTTGGTGTGGATCTTTCTGTTCCCGCTGTTCTACCTCATCCACTGATCATCCACTGATCATCCACGCATCGCGCCACCATCACGCTCCCCGCGCGATTTGAATAGGACTCCACCATGGCCAGCGCCTCGCACGCAGCTCATGACTCTCACAAGACCGGCGAAGTGCACCCACTCGTCGGCCACCTCGTTCCCTACTCAACGCTGTTCGCCACGGGCGCAGCGCTGATCGTGCTCACCGCGATCACCGTGGCCGTTCGCTACATGGATCTCGGCGAGGCGAACATCTACATCGCCATCGGCATTGCCGTGGTGAAGGCGACTTTGGTGTCGCTCTTCTTCATGCACCTGCGCTGGGATCGCCCTTTCAACCTGATGATGCTCGTCGGCTCCATGATCTTCGTGCTGCTGATGATGGTGTTCTGCATGATGGACGTAGGACAGAACTTGGCGAAGGAGAACATGGGCAATCCAAGCGCCGTGCAGAACTACCTCAACGCCAACGCTCCGTTTGCGCCAATCACCGCCAAGCAATGATGTGCTGTTGAGGAGCGGATGGTGAGGGAGCGCGAGACCCCATTCGATGATGAGCAAGCTCGTTTTTCAGCGGGCTTGCTCGGAATGTGGATCCTGCTCGCGGTGCTGGCAGTGTTGTTCGTCGCGGCGATTCTCGGCTATCTCGCCGTACGCATCGACAATGGATCTGCGTTCATTCCGGCCAACGCACCATCGCTGCCATTGCTGCTGCTGGTAAGCACCGCTTTCCTCGTGCTTTCAAGCCTGACCATGCAAATGGCGCTTCGCGCGGCGCGCACTGGCGGCGCGAGCCAGGGCCGCATGATGATGGCAACGCTCGGCCTCGCGCTCGGTTTCTTGGTTGTTCAGGCCTTGGCTTGGCGCGGTCTGCTTGCCGAGGACTTCGGTCCGACGGGCAGCCTCTACGCATGGACCTTCTTTGTATTGACCGCGCTGCATGGCGCCCATGTCGTCGGAGGCCTGCCGCCCATGGTCATCACGACTTGGCGCGCATCGAGAGGCGCCTACACCCCCGAGAACCATCGAGGTATCGCCTACTGCGCCATGTATTGGCACTTTCTCGACGGCGCCTGGCTCGTCCTCTACGCCACGATCTGGCTCGGGTCGATTCGCTGAGCGTCCGCGAAGTGCACATGAATTGGCACATGACAGTGCATGCGAAATGCATGCGGCCCAAAAGCGACAACGCCATCCCTTGCGGGACAGCGTTGTGCGCCGATCTGATCTTGTTTTTCCCATCGACGGCCAAGCGGGCTCGAAGGCCACCCAAACATGGCATGTCTCCACCTTCATGCGTTAAGCGTTCTCGCAACCGCACGAAAATCATCGCGTCGCGCAAAAAATCTTGAGGTTCGTACGAGCCCGCGCTTACGGGTCGAGCAGTTCGACAGGTTCTCGCGCGCCCAAGACAGCGATAAGTGCAAAGTAGTGGCAGGGAACGGTCGTAAGCGGGACGCCGTCCGCGCGAACCAACCGCGCAACCGCGGGCCCGGCCGGGAGCGACGCGATGAGCTCGACCCCATCTTGGGTGAAGCGATAGACCCTCTCCGACTCCGATTTGGCGATCAGCCGCTCGATGGCCACCGCCTTCCACCCCGAGTCGAGCTTGAACACAATCATCGGGCTCTTCAGCCGTAGCCCCAGCTCAGCCATCGACGCCTCGGACGGCATCGGGTCCGCCGCGTACTCCAGTTTCGGACCAAGAAAGTAGTGCGAGTAGGTGATCTCCTTCATCCGCCGGATCATCGCCGGGTCGCGCAGGGTCACCATCGTGTCGGGGTGCAGAGCCAACCAGTCGGCCCAAGTGGTCACCGAAACTCCGGGCAGAGCATTGAGCGTCTGGCCAGCTTTCGCCAAAGGTCCAGCCACCGCGCGCTGTTCCAATTGCAGAAACAGGCTCGGCACATGGTCCTTCGCCTCGACGCCCTCGGTCGACTTGTCGCACAACACGGCCGACTTGTCGCAGAACACAAGATTGGAATCGACCAGCAACCCGCTCACCTCGAACTGCCGTTCGCACCCGCCGATCCGCCGGTCAAACACGATCGCCGAATCGCAGAGCGGCGAGTAGGTCGCGGTGACGGGAACACCCGCGACCGTGTCATTGACCACCTCGTGCACATTCATCAGCGACAGCGGCCAAGCGTGTGCCTGACCGTTGATGACGATGCCGAGCACGCGATCGGTGGTCACCACAAACTTCGGCCGGTTCTGTTCGTTGTAGACAACCATCTCCGCGCCGCGAATGTGCATGGGATCATCGAGCGACGGCAGAAATCCCCGCGGGTTTCCCGAGCCAACCAGCGATTCCTTGGGAATCAGCAGCGTGGAAAGGTCGTAGTTGTAGCTCTCGAGCGTGCGGCCGTCGCCGATCGGATGCCGTCCGAGCATCGGTCCAAGCAGGCTCCAAACCATGACCAGCATCACTAGCAGTCCAGCAAGAGCAATCACCCATCCGCCGCCACGAAAGGTGAGCGTTGGAGCGCCTGGCTTGGGCGTGTCGGTGGATTGGCTCATGTTCGGTTCACCCTGTTTGGCTTACTCGTGTTGCGTGGGCATCGGCGGTGCTTGGGTCGTTGGCGCATCAACGGTCACGCCAGATCGGCCGCGAAACAAAGCGGGAATCGAACTTGGACCGCGGTCGAGGGTCATGGCCGCAAGCACGATCGGCAGATAGGTAATGCTCGCGAAAAACACTCGACGCGCGCTGCGGTCGTCGCGCTTGCGAAAAAACACCAGTGAAAGCCAGCAAAATGCAAGTCCAGCGATCGTCGACACCACTGCGCTCCACACGCCAACCAATCCAAGCGCCGTCGCGCTCAGTGCCAGCGGAATCAGCGGCAGCGTGGTCAGCAACATGACCTGCGCTGTGATCTCACCATCGTGGTCACGCACCGGAAGCATCGCGTGCCCGCCGCGCGCGTAGTCCTCGCGATACATCCACGCGAGCGCGAGGAAGTGCGGAATCTGCCACACAAACAGCAAGCCGCCCAACAGCCACGCGCCCGGATCGATGTTGCCCGTAACAGCTGTCCAACCAATCACCGGCGGAATCGCTCCGCACACCGCGCCAATCAGCGTGTTGAAGGTTGTGCGCGGCTTGAGCGGCGTGTAAAGAACGGCGTAGAGCAGAATGTTGAACGCCGCGAGTGCCGCGGGCAGAAGCCCGACCATAACTCCGAGCAGCCAAGCCCCCGCGTAGCCAGCGACTAGGGCGGCGGTCAGCACAACAGCGGGGTGCACTTGTTTGGCTGGCAGCGGTCGGCCTCGCGTACGCAGCATGAGTGCATCGCGTCGGCGTTCAAAGAGCTGGTTGAAGAGGGATGCGCTTGCAGCAGCCAGCGCCGTTCCCGCGCAGGTCCAGGTCAATCGCATCCAATCGATGGAACCGAGTTCGGCGAGGGCGAAGCCAACCGCGGTGGTTCCGAGGACCATCGCGTTGAGCCGCACCTTCGTGAGCTCAGCCCAGATGCCCAACATGCTCTTTGCGCGCGGTGTAACGGGTCCACGCGGATCGGTGGCGATCGCGTCATACGGTGCAACTTGGTTTTCGGCGGTCTCGGCCATGAGCGGGGAGTGAGGACTCTACTATAGATGACTTCACGCGGCCGCTTGGCCGTCGCCAATGAGCGCAACCATGTTTGAACTCTTCAGCACCATTCTCGCGCAGTCGCAAACCGCCCCAAGCGAAGGCACATCGAAGGTGCTGACGCCCACCGTGCTTCTCGGCATATTGCTTGTGGGAGCCGCGCTTGTGCTCGCGATCACTTGGCGCATCCGCACCGTGCACCTTGCCCTCGGTTTTGCGACCACGGTTCTGATGTGGGCGGTCGGCTACCTCGCCATGCTCGCGCCGGGAATGTGGATCGGCGAGGCCCTTTTCAGCGTCACGCTCTGCATCCCCGTTGCGTTTGGATGGATCGCCCGTCGCGGCGGCGCATCACCGGCCAAGGTTGGGCTCGTGTCGGCGCTGGCGAACTTGCTCGTCATCGGCGCGTTCCTGCGCGATGAGCAACAAGGTTCCGCGCTGACCCCGGTGCTGTATGTCGTTGGATTGTTTGCGGTCAGCACTGCGCTTGCGGTTTTCGGCGGGTTTCTTGCGAGCCACTTTGCGCGCCATTTGTCGCGCAAGTTCGCACAGCCGATCGCGCTTCCTTCGTCCGTTGGTTTACTCGCCATCGTCGCCGCGGTCGCCGTGTTTCTTCTTCTCGTGACCGGCGGTTTAGTAACAAGCCTCGAGAGTGGCCTCGCTGTACCCGATTGGCCCAACTCTTTCGGCCACAACATGCTGCTCTACCCGATCAGCCAGATGAAGGGCGGCATCTATTACGAGCACGCTCATCGCCTGTTCGGCATGCTTGTCGGCGTGACCGCCTTGGTGATGCTCGGCGTTGTTTGGCGCGAGGACTCGCGTCGCCTCGTGCGCATGCTTGCAATCGCGTTCATCGTGATCGTGTGCGCGCAGGGACTGCTCGGCGGGCTGCGCGTCACTGGCAACATCACTAGTGCAACCAGCGGCACCGAACTTCGCCCGAGCACGCTGCTGGCGATTGTGCACGGCATGTTTGGCCAAATCGTGTTTGCAACGGCGTGCGTGATCGCGTGCATCGCAAGTACTTCTTGGAAGAGCACCACTCCCGCCATCGCCGTCGCCGATGCCGGCCGTGTTCGCGCGTTGCCGATCGTGTTGTTGTGCGTCTTGCTCGTGCAACTCTTCTTGGGCGCGAGCTACCGCCATCTGCAGGTTCCTCCGCACGACGGCCTTCCCGCGCAGCATCCGTCTTGGCCGATTTGGTTTCACATCGCCGGCGCGATCGTGGTGTTGGTACTTGCGGTGATCACGGGCGCGCTCGCGGGCAGTCGCGCGCGCGACATCAAGCCGGTGCGCATTCTCGGCAAGGGATTGGTCCACGCTGTCGGGCTGCAGGTCGCACTAGGAGTTGGCGCGCTTGTGGTCGTGCTGATCCGCGTTGATGAAAAGATCCCAGGTTACGAAGTGCTCGTAACCAGCGCGCATCAGGCCATCGGCGCGTTGCTGCTTGCAATGACCGCGATGCTCGCCGCGTTGAGTCTGCGGTTTGTGGCCGAACCCGCGTCAGCCGCGGCACTCACTTCGATGAAGCATTCATCGGCTTGATCGCCTCTTCGAGCGCGAGCACGGCGTAGATCGTCGCAAGTTGCTCTTTGGATTCCTCCCAGCGCTCGACGGAGTTGCGCCACGAACCATCCTCGCGTTGGCGCTGCACCAGCGCATCGACGAGTTCGCTTCGCCACGCATGCTGCGTGCCCTTCGCATCGGCAACCTTCTCAACACGCGCCGCCTGCAACGCACGCGCCATGGCGTGGATGTAGTAGAAATATCCTTGCTGACCGAGACCAGGATTCTCCGCAAAGGTGAAGTGCGCGGCGATCCATCCGAGCGCATCCTTCACCCGCGGATCGTCTGGCGACAGCCCCGCGTAGAGCATGCTCTTGAATCCCGCGTAGGTCATGGAGCCGTAACTGCGCAGGCTCTTGGCCGCAAGTTTTTCGCCGTAACGACCTTCACCTACGGCTTCGCTGCTCATGCTCTCGCCACCGTTGGCGGGCGAGTAGACGAATCCGCCGTCATTCGCACCATGTTGCGCCCACGCCGCCGGATTCGACTCCTTGCGATTCTGCGTGCGTGAGACGAACGCAAGCGCGCGCTGCACGGCGGGCTCGTCCGGCGAGACTCCCGCATCATGCATCGCGTCCAGCATCATCTGCGTGTTCGAGAGATCGGGTCGCTTTCCATTGCCGTAGCCAGCGCCGCCGTACCAGTCCTTCGACGCGTCGATTCCCTCGGCCTCGTCCCACTGATTTTCCGCGAGCCAACGAATCGCGCGTTGCGCACCGACCATTGCATCGGCATCACCAACAGTCGCAAGTCCGCTCGCAACGGAACTCATCACATAGTTTCCCATGCCGCCAGTGGACACGGCCTCCATCGCCTTTGCGTCGGCGAGCGTCAACGCAATCGCGTTGCGCGCGCGGGTGCGAACCGCGACGTCGCCGATGTCTCCCGCTTGCGCGAAGGCCTTCAGTGCCATCGCGGTGACGGCGACGCTGGCTGCGCGTTGGCGCGGCTCCATGTCGGTTGGTTCGACTTCCTCGCCTTCAAACCAAGTCCCGCGCGTGGTCTGCGCTGCACCAAGGAACGCGAGTCCGCGCTCGATCGCCTTGCGCGCGCGTGTGAATGTATCGTTGTCGGTGGGAACGCCATCTGCGCTCGAGGCGATTCGCAGCACCGCGGTAGGCGCAACAGTTCGCCGCTCGACGCTCAGTTGGGTGACCGGAGTCACGGGCAGAGTTGTAGCTTTCGTAGCGTCGACGCGAACATTCCCTGGAGGAACAAGCGCTGGAGGCGCCGCTACTACGGAAGTGGACGTGCATAACGCCAGAGCAAGCAGAACGAGTTTCATAACCCGATTCTACTTTCGATCAACCGACCCTCGCAACCGACCCCCGCAAACTACGGACTAGCGCGCTTGTTCTGAAAGCGAAATTCCCGCAGCCGGGGCGCTTTCTGGCGTAGAGCGTGCCAAGGCCAGTAGCGCATCGGTGGAAAGCGAGTTGATCAGAGCCGGCTCACGAGATATTAAAATCTGAAGCATCACCTCATTGGTGATGTCCGTGTCGCTTCGGCTGTCATTGATCTTCACAGACAACCCTCGGCGCACGATGGCGAGAACCTCATCGTGAGTAAGGTGTGTCGAACGGCTGATGTCATAGAGCCGACGATTCGGGTACTTGCGAATCCGAATGAGTTCAGCACTGTTGGTGGGCGAAGTCATGGCGGAGGCTTCGCATCAACTGCTCTGCGGATTCGCCAATGCACAAGGTTGCGGCCAAGATTCGCCATTACCCATATCGGCGGGATGAGCTCTTAGCGGCAGACGCCGTAGATCCAGAGTTCTGAACTCTTGCCGCCTGCGCTCAGCGTGCAAGTAAACAGAAACGGACCTGCGGGCATCCCGGTCGGCTTGAGGTTGAACCGAACCAACACGGAGTCGCCGTCGGACTTCTGATCAACAATGGTCGCTTGAAATTCCTTGTGGTTCGCCAAGATGCGGTCGACGCGAAGCAACTTCGCATGCTTCAGCTCGACTTCGCATTCGATAGACGAATCATTCGAAATCAGTCCAATGTTTTCGCGAAACTCGGCAAAGTTCAGCACTGGTGCGATGCGAGTTGTTTCATGGCGAACCCGCAGGTCGAGAACCGGGCACTTTGGATGGTCGGTCTCTACGATCAAAAAGGGAGGAACGCCGGTTCGAAGGCCAGACGCGGTGAGGTCGTACTTGACGACTTGGCGCGTGGCAGGCTTCATGACCGAGCCGTCGGCGGTCTGCGCCGGGCGGCCGTCGACGGTCTTGACGATGAACGCGGTGGCGTCGTTGGAGACGACCTCGAAAAACCCTTTCATGCGCTCGGGGGCGAGGGCGTCGACGAAGGTTGGATTCGCGCGCACGGCGTAGGCGGTTTCGGCATCAAGCTTGACGGCCAACGGGACGGGGATTCCTTCAAACACCAGTGCGATCTGGGCGAACTTCTTGCCGACCGCCCGAGAGGTCTTCATCGACATGGGCATTTCGATGAAGCCGCCCGCGGGAATCGTCTTTCCCGCCATGTCAACGGTCGTGCAGGTGCATGTCGGCGTCGCCTGCTTGATCAACACTGGGCGATCGAACGGGTTGATCAGTTTGATGGTCGAGGAGACGAGCGTTCCTGGCTCGACGATGCCAAAGTCAACTCCCGGCGGATCAGCCACGATGGGGCACACCGGCGTGGTTTGTGCGGGGGCGGGTGGTGCCGCGGTGACGGTGCTCGCTGTTGCTGATGAAGTCGAGGTCGTCCGCTGGGGCTGCGCTTGCGCCGTCGCGGAATCTCCGCAACCGATGCTGAGGGAGAACCCGAGAAGAACGGCGGCGGAGTGAACCAGCAGATTTGCCATAGCGCCGATCATACGGGGAGCCCTCAACTCCGCTGCAACCTCTACACTCGCGAGATGCGCGCAATCACCATCCAGCGTCAGGGCATCCCCGTCCTTGCCAATGTTGCGTTTGTCACAGACTTTCCCGAGCCCTCTGCCGGCGCCGGCGAAGCCTTGGTGAAGACCGAGGCCGCCGCCCTCAATCACCTCGATCTATGGGTTGGCCGCGGACTTCCCGGTATCGATCTGAAGTACCCCGCCATCTCGGGATCTGACGGATGCGGCGTGATCGAGGCGGTCGGCGTTGGAGTCGATCCGACTTGGATTGGGCGTCGCGTACTCCTAAATGCGGCCGTTCCGAAGGTGGATCCTGCCCGTCCAGGAGTCAGACCCACTCCTTATGACATCTTTATGATCGGCGAGCATGGTCCTGGATGCCTTGGCGAGAAGTTTGCCGCCCCGATCGCAAACCTCCTAGAAGTGGGTGATTGCGACCCGATTGCGGCTGCTGCCTTTGGACTTGCCCATCTCACCGCCTGGCGAATGATGGTGTCTCAGGCTGGTTTGCGTGCGGGCATGCAGGTTCTCATCACTGGCATTGGTGGCGGGGTGGCGCTCGCATCGCTCGGTATCGCTCGCCACTTCGGCTGCGAGACGATTGTGACCAGCCGTCACGAGTGGAAACTCGCGGAGGCGCGTAAGCGGGGGGCGACCCACACTGTCCTCGATAAGGGGCACGACTGGTCGAAGGAAGTTCGACAACTCACCGCTCGCCGGGGCGTTGATCTCTGCGTTGACAGCGTCGGCAAGGCCATTCATGGGTCTTGCATCAAGAGTCTCGCGCGTGGTGGGGTCTTCGCTACCTGCGGCGCGACAACGGGCCCCGATGCAACGACCGATCTCACCCGGATCTTCTGGAACCAGCTGCGGCTTGTGGGGTCCACCATGGGTGATATGCGCGAGTTTCGCGAAGTGGTTTCGCTGTTTCGCAGTGGGGCGATAAAGCCGACGGTGGACAGCGTTTTTGCTCCTGCGGCGGGGCGCGATGCGTTCGCGCGGCTTGAGGCAGGCGAGCAATTCGGCAAACTCGTGGTGGACTGGCGAATCGGATGACGCCGCTTGGCGTTTTGATGGAGATTTGAGTGAGTGCGGTGCGGCGGGGCAGTTCTCGCCTATACTGCGCGCTTCCTGAGGAGCATGCCCTGATGACTCAACCGACAGCGACAACGAATCCGCCATCTGCCCCAAGGTCGTCCGCTACCACGCGGCCGTCTTCTACTCCCTCAACATCGGTCACGAAGCTTCCCCCGTGGAAAGTGGTTCTGCACAACGATGCTGTGAATGAGATGGAGCATGTCGTAGAGTCGCTGTGTAGGTTTGCTCGACTCAGTGTTCCGGCAGCAACCCGCTGCACGATGGAGGCACACAAGAAGGGCCTCTCGATGGTGCTCGCAACCCATCGTGAACACGCAGAACTGGTCGCCGAACAGCTGACTTCGCTCAGCCTTTGCGTGACGATCGAAGCCTGCTGAATTAGGGCCGATAGGTTCTCACTCATCTATAAACACGCGGCCCAGACTCAGGGGCCGCTTTTCATATTGGCATACGACTTCTCGGACGTTCCAGTAACGTTTTGAATCGTTTTTATCCTAAGTCCTTGGTCTCGTCCGAAGAAGTGGGGCTAGTTGCGGAATCAAGAAAAGATTCTGTGTGAATCGCCCGATCACAGATCTAGATCCGAAATTCGCGCAGACATCGCGCGCTGTCTCAGAACAGCGCGCGACCAATGCGCGAAACAGTAACGCGAACCCGTCCGTTTCGGAATTCGCGCGTAGTCCCGGTTGTGGTCGAGTGACCCCAACTTCACAGACATGGCCCATACAAGGGCTTCTTCTAGGAGCGATGCGATGCAGAGTTTCAATGGTACGAGTCTTCTCGTGACCGCAGTCCTTGCGACGGCGGGCTTCACGACGATGGCGATGGGTCAGGCAGCAAACGACGAGTGCTCGACCGCTAGGGTCGTCACCGCGGGTGTGCCAGTTGCGTACAGCACGACGACCGCGACCCCGAGCGCCAACGCGGCGCCGAACGACGCCCAGTGCACCGGCACCTACCTCTCGTGGGGCACCGCAAACCCCGATGTGTGGTTCCGCTACACCGCGACCGGCGACGGTCTCGCGAGCTTCTCCACTTGCGATCCAACTGGTTACGACACCTCGATCGTGCTTTACACCGGCACCTGCGCGGCGCTCACCCAGATCGCTTGCAACGGAGACGCCACCGCGAATGCTGGCTGCCAGGCTTTCCACTCTGAAATCAATGGGGTTTCAGTGACCACTGGAACCTCGTACTACATCCGCGCTGGCGGATATCTGGGAGCGATCGGAACGGGCACCATGACGGTGACTTTCTCCCCGGCTGCCGCAGGCTGTGCTGGTACGACCGGCGGCTGCGGTGTCGTTCACGCGACCCCAGGCTGCTCCGATCCGGTTTGCTGCTCGGCGGTTTGCGCTGCGAACCCGCTCTGCTGTGAAATCGGTTGGGACGAGACCTGCGTGCAGGGCGCTGTCGCGGCATGCGGCATCTTCGTTTACAGCTGCGTCACCCCAGTCGCGGCGAACGATTGCGCGACCAACGCGACCGTTGTCCCTGGCGACGCGGTCATCGCGTTCAACAACGCTCTCTGCAACACCGACGGCCCGAACCATCCGGCCGCGACTTGCTCCTCGGGCAACGATTTGTTCCTCAACGATGTTTGGTACCGCGCTCGCGCGAATGCCAACGGAACCATGCTGGTGAACACCTGTGGTCAGGTGAACTTCGACTCGAAGCTCGCCGTCTACGACATGGGAACCAATCCTGCGATCTTTGACTACAACACGCTCAATCTCCCTACCGTGCTGGTGGCCTGCAATGACGACGGCAACGCCGCGTGTCAGGCGAACGGGGTATTCGCATCGGAACTGAGCATCAACGCCGTGAACGGCCACTGGTACCTCATCCGCGTTGCGACCTATGACATCGCTGGTTCGGGAACGGTCACGATTGACATGCCCGCTCCTTGCGCGCTTCCCGCGCAGACTGGTGTCGAGGCTGAGCCGTGCGGATCTGCCACGAACAACGGTTGCAACGCTCTCGGCGAGTCGGAGAACCTGCTCGTGGGTTCCCGTATCAAGGGCACCTTCGCGACCTTCACCAATCCGACGACTGGCGCAAACACCCGTGATACCGATTTCTACAAGATCGTTGTCCCGACCGATGCGAGCGTGACCGTCAAGATCTATTCGGCCTCGTTCGTCACCGGCCTCATCCTCTCGGGTGATATCGCGACTGCGGGTTGTGCAGGAATCTCGGTGACCGCAACCGCTTCGGGCAATTGCCCTGCGACGGTCACTTCCTGCTTGAATCCAGGCACCTATTACATCTTCGTCGCTCCGACCGACTTCGTCGGCATTCCTTGCGGATCCGGCGTTGCCAACGAGTATGTCCTCGAGGTGACTTCGGCTCCGGCGCAGTGCCCCGACATCATCGACACTGTTTGCCAGGCCCCAGGCCCGGACAGTCGTTCGAGTGCGGTGTCGATGGTTCCATCGGGTAACTTCGGACAGGGCTGCGCGACGGGTTGCACCGCTACCGGCGGCAACACGGACTGCATGTGGGCTTCGAGCTTCTCGGGTGCGACCCTCCCGAAGGAGATCTCGTGCGTGAACTTCGGTGTCGCTGCTCTTCGATCGCAGCTCGTGGCCGGCGTGTGCGGCTACTACACCAGCGATCTGGCGATTCCGATGCAGTTGCTCGTCTACCGCGATCTTGACGGCGGCGCTCCGCGCAACGTCATCGTCACGGCAGGCGACGGCAACGACCTTCAGCTGATTGACTTCCGTGACATCAATGTTCCGGGTGGTCTGTTCGTGGGCAATGTCGACTTCACTCCGCCGCTCTGCGTCGAGAATGAGACGACCGTTGTCATCGTGTTGTCGACGCCGAACCTGTTCCAGGTTGGCGCCCCTGGAATCCCAGTCGGCTCCGGCTACCGTGCAGGCGTCGCCCTCTCGGCAGCTCCTCTCGGAACGCCAACCAATCTGTGGCTGCGCTATACGGTCTGCACCGGCGCTGGTTTGAATGTGTTCTCTCCGACGGCCTATGTCACTGCGACCAACGCTCTTCAGTGGCCGATCGAGCTCAACGGTACCGTTGCTGCTTGCTCGGGTGCCAACAACTGCCCAACCGATCTCAACGGCGACGGCATCACTGGCTCGGCGGACCTTTCGATTCTCCTCAACGGCTGGGGCACTGCCTCGCCCGACCTCAACGGCGACGGCCTCGTTGGTTCGGCAGACCTCTCGGTCATGCTGAACGGTTGGGGCGCCTGCCCGTAATCCGAATCGGATTGCGCCAGGACTCTGACTAGTCAGGATTCATTTAAAAACTTCACGCACCCCCGGCTTCGGCTGGGGGTGCGTGTCGTTTTGGGTGTCCATGTTTGCAAGTCTTTGCAGGTGCGTGGCTTGCTCCCAGATTTGCGCGGGCCCGTCTGCAGCCTCAACACTGGCCGACTCGTGGAATCAGCGCGTGTCAAGTTCATATTGAGATTCGGCGTGGAATTGGGTTGGATGGATCTAGGACGGCAACATAATTGACCAACTTCAACCTCGTGGTGGTGCTTTTTTTCAGCCAAGGCGAGGTTCGCGAGGAAACGGTTCGTAACTGTTCCGTGGCGTTGCTTCCTGAGCGGTTGTCTTGCCGCATGCCGGATTTACTTTCAATGGACTCCACGCGAGTTCCCAAAGGAGAATTTCGATGAAAAAATTTCTCAGCGTCAGCGCGCTTTTTAGCGCGGTCCTTGCGACGGGCGGCTTCGCTTCAATAGCGATGGCGCAAGATGAGTGCTCGACGGCGGTCGTGGCGACCGCTGCTGCACCTACCGCGTTCAACACAACCACCGCGACTCCAAGCGCGAATCCGATTCCTCTCGACACTTTCTGCACGGGCACATACCTGAACTGGCTTGCGACGCAGAAGGATGTGTGGATGAAGTACACCCCAACCGAGAGCGGCACTGCGACCTTCTCGACTTGCCTTATTGGCTCGTACGACACCTCGATGGCGATCTACACCGGCACCTGCGCCGCGCTGACCGAGATCGCGTGCAGCGGAGACGGTCCCACGGATGGTGGCTGCCAGAATTACTATTCGATCGTCTCGAACTTGACGGTGACGGCGGGCACTACTTACACCATTCGTATGGGTGGTTACAACGGTGCCACTGGCGCTGGGCAGTTGACGATTACCTTTGTTCCAGTTGTTGCGGGCTGCGGCTCTGGCGGCAGCTGTGGTGTTGTCCATGCTGCGCCTGGCTGTAGCGATGGCGTCTGCTGCACCGCGGTTTGCGCTGCGAACCCGCTCTGCTGTGAAATCGGTTGGGACGACACCTGCGTGCAGAGCGCTGTCGCGGCATGCGGCCTCTTCATCTACACGTGCAACCAGGGCAGTCCGGCCAATGACTGCGCGACCAACGCGGTCGTTGTTGCTGGCGACTCGACGCTCGCGTCCAACAATGTTGGCGCAATCCAGGACGGCCCGAACTACGGCACTGCCTGCGGTTCTGGCAACAACTCGAGCAACAATGATGTTTGGTGGCGCGTGAATGCTGTCGCCAACGGCGCGCTTACTGTTTCGACCTGCGGGCTCTCGCCTTACGACTCGAAAATGGCGATCTACGACATGGGCACATCACCCGCGACCTTTGACTACAACACGCTCAATCTTCCCACCGTGTTCATGGGTTGCAACGACGACGGTGCTGGTAGCTGTCTGCAGACCGACGGCGTCACTCCCTACGCTTCACTTCTCTCGGTGACGGTAAGCGTTGGTCACAGCTACCTCGTGAATCTCAGCACCTATACCGCGGGCGAAACTGGCGTTGGCCAGATCTCGTTCAATGTGCCCGAGCCGTGTTCGCTTCCGTCGACGACCTCGTCGGAAGGCGAAACATGCGGCGCTAGCACCAACGCAGGCTGTGTGGGTACTGTGAGCACCACCACTCCAATCGCGCTCGGCGCATCGGTTGGTGGCAGTTTCTGGGCCGATGCGGGAACTCGTGATGTCGATTGGTACAGCTTCACGCTGGCCACGGATAAGACCGTGACCGCGAGCGTGTTCAGCGCTTCGAATGTCGTGGGCTTCATGTTCAAGGGAGACAGCTGCACGGGCCAGCTCGTTGGCCAGATGTCGAACAGCTGCCCCTCGACGGGAACATGGTGCCTCCCGGCTGGAAACTACAGCATTGCTGTCGCGACGGCTGCGTTCACGGGAACTCCATGCGGTTCGGGCGTCTTCAACAACTATGTTCTTCAGCTCAACGGAGTCGCCGCCACCTGCCCGAGTTACGGCGATACCTGCTCGTACACCACTACGACGGTTTCCCAGAACACGGACTCGGTCGCTACCAACTACGCGTTCGGCTGCTTGCTGTGGTGCGGCACGAACGAGTCGACATTCAGCACGGCGACGAATTTCGCACGCAGTTTCTCTGGTCTCAACAGCGGCAGCCTTGGCTGCGTGACTGTCGGCGTCGCCAACGAAGACGAGCAACCCGATGGCTCCTATGCGGGCGGTGCGCCGTTCGCCTTCACCCTCGGTCTCTACCGTGATACTGATGGCGGTAACCCGACCACGGTCGGCGGCGACCTCGTGTTGATTACCCAGAAGCAGTTCACTGCCTTGGGTGGCTTCCAGTTGTTGACTTGGAATCTCGCTACTCCGCTCAGCCTCACGGGCAACACTCAGCCTCTGGTTGTTGTGATGAGCGGAGTGGTCAACGGTGGCTGCACCGCGTCGGGCAACGGCATCTTCGGCGGCGTTGGCAATGCCACCGGCTCGACGGCGCCTTGGTTCGAGCAGTCGATCGATCCGAACAACATCTGCAACGATGCGGCGTTCGTCGCGCAGACCGGTACTTCGCAGTGGATCGTCAACCTCGGAATGGTCTCCGCTCCGGCGTGCCCGACCGATGTCAATGGTGACGGCATCACTGGCTCGGCGGACCTTTCGGTTCTTCTCAACGGCTGGGGCACTGCCTCGCCCGACCTCAACGGTGACGGCATCGTTGGTTCGGCAGACCTCTCGGTCATGCTGAACGGTTGGGGCGCCTGCCCGTAATCCGAACCGGATTGCGCCAGGATCCTGACTGTCAGGAACAGTTTAAAACTCCACGCCCCCTCGGCTTCGGCCGAGGGGGCGTGTGTTTTTGGAGGTGTTTGTAGTAGTAACGGTGTGCTTCGGCGCGGAGCAAAGGCGAGGGCTCGCGTGGCCTATTGTGTTTTGGGCTCGATTCGCAACCCGCCAACGCCGTTTCGGAATACCCTCGCCTTCCCCGCGGTCGGTTTCGACTCGCCGGAACAGGGAGTCTGAAGCTCGTGCGAAAGTTCTTGATTGCAGTGGCGGTCATCCTCGGCGTTGCAGTCGTGGGACTGGTCGTGGCAGGTCCATCGGCGTTGGCCATGATGCCGTCGTTTGGCGGTTCTGGAAGTGCGCTTGCGGTGCGCTTGGCCACCATCAATCGGCGCGAACTCGTCGAGACGGTTTCGGCTCCGGGCGAACTTGATCCTGAGGTGAAGGTCGATGTCTCTGCCGAGGTCAGCGCTCGAATTCTCGAGTTGCCGTTTCGAGAAGGCGCGACCGTCCGCAAGGGTGAATTGATCGTAAAGCTCGACGACCGCGATCTCAAGGCGTCGCTTGATGCGCAGATGGCTCGCCGCGACGGAGAGCGTTTTCGACTTCGCAGCGAGCAGGAGCGGATGGCGAGTCCCAACTCGCAACTGGCCAACGCGCGCGCGACGCTTGAACGGCAGGAAACACTGTTTAAGACGGGCGATGTGAGCCGGGCGGACCTTGACGATGTGATCGCGCGGGTGCGGGACCTCGAAGCGCAGATTGCCTCGGCGAAGGAAGGGCTCTCGGTCATCGAGAGTTCGTTGGCAGCCGCGGAGGCCGACATTGAGCGCGCGCGCGAACTGCTGAAGAAGACCACGATCAAGGCGCCGATCGACGGGCAGATCACCGAGCTCAATGCTGAGCCGGGCGAATTGGTCGTCGTTGGCACCATGAATAACGCTGGAACCAAGGTTCTCACCATCGCCGACCTCGGTTCGGTTCGGCTGAAATCGAAGGTTGCCGAAAGCGATGTTGCGCGCGTGAAGGCCGGCCAGGCTGCGACCGTGCGGGTGAACGCTTATCGCAATCGCGAGTTCAAGGCCTCGGTCGAGAGGGTGGCGTTGGCGCGCGGAACCGAACAATCGTTCGGCTCCTCTTCTGGCGCAAGCGGAAGCGGGCAGGGCGGCTGGTTCAAGTGTGAAGTCAAGCTCGACCTCGCCGACGGTGAGACGCTGCTCTCTGGGCTGGCGGCCAATGTCGACATCGTGGTCAACCGATCCGAGGGCTTGCTGGTGCCGAGCCAATCGCTGCTGGAGAAGAAACTCGATGATCTACCCAAGGACATCGCGGATTCGCCGTTGGTTGACAAGGTGCGCAAGAAGGCGATCGTCATCGTGCGCCTGGTCGATGGGAAAGCGGTTCTGACACCAGTGAAGACGGGCGCGTCGAACCTTGCCGACACCATGATCCTTGAGGGGGTCAGCGATGGCGATGTGGTGGTGACGGGACCGTATCGCGTGCTGGAGCGGTTGAAGCAGGGCGACGCAATCCGCGAGGAAACCGCTGCGGATGCGATCAAGCCTTCGACGACGGGAATGAAGAATGACTGAGGTGCGCGCGGAGCGGCCATTGATCGAAGTCGCCGGTTTGACCAAGGTCTATCGAGTGGGCGTCGAAACAATTCGCGCGCTGAACGGGCTTGATCTCGCGATCCAGCGCAATGAAATGGTCGCGATCATGGGATCGTCGGGCTCGGGAAAGAGCACGCTGATGAACATGCTCGGTTGCCTCGATCGCCCAACGGCCGGTCGCTACTTGCTCAACGGACGCGATGTGAGCGCGATGGACGCCAAGGAACTGGCGCAGGTTCGCAACGAAGAAATTGGCTTTGTTTTTCAGAGTTTCGAGCTTCTTCCGCGGCAGACGGCGTTGGAGAATGTTGAGTTGCCGTTGATTTACGCGCGTGGAGGTTGGCGCGGGCGCAAGAAGCGTGCACTTGCGGCGCTTGATCGCGTGGGGCTGCTTGACCGCGTTGATCATCGTCCAAACCAACTTTCCGGTGGCCAACGCCAACGCGTTGCCATCGCGCGCGCGATCCTCAACACGCCTTCGATTCTGCTGGCCGATGAGCCGACGGGAAATCTCGACAGCGCGACCACCACCGAGATCCTCTCGCTGTTTCGCCAGCTTCATGCGGAGGGGCAGACCGTGATCATCGTTACCCATGAGGACGAGGTTGCCTCGCATTGCCACCGCGTGGTGCGTTTGCGCGACGGGCGCGTGCTGAGCGATCTTGCCATTCAGCAGGACATCGCTGGCCGGCATCTGCGAGCGAACATTGCTGGAAAGGCGGCGCACTGATGTGGAATCCGCTGTTCTGGTTGCAAGCGATCACCTTGGCGTTCTCGCAGATCTGGGCAAACAAGTCGCGCGCATTCCTCACGGCGCTCGGCATCATCGTCGGCGTTGCCAGTACGACCGCGGTCATCGCGGCGCTCACGGGTCTCAAGGCGAAGGTGCTCAGCGAGTTTGAATCGGTGGGCGCGAGTAAGTTCTTCGTCTTTCCCGATCGACCCGACAACGCGCCGCGCAACATGTATCCGTGGGAGAAGATCCTGCTAAAGACTGCTGAGGCGAAGGCGATTCGTGATGAGTGCACGCTGGTGAAGGCGATCACGCCGATCACTGAGGTCGGGCTCGATGTCGACAGCGCGGGCAAGCGCATCGAGGGAATCACGGTCGCGGGAATCTGGCCTGATTGGCACGAGGTGCAGAACCGCTTTGTCCAAGAGGGGAGGCCGTTCACGCAGATCGATGTTGATAGCGAGCGGCAGGTTTGCCTGATCAATCAAGATGCGATTCGCGAGCTCGATCTGCCGGCCAATGCGGTGGGCGAGGCGATTTTGCTCGGTGGTCGACGGTTCATGATCGTCGGAATCATCGAGACCACGCAGGCTCGTTTCTTCGGTATGAACACTTCGAGCGCGGAAATCTTCATTCCGTTTTCGGTGGCGGAGAAACTGCAGGATCGCAACTTCTTCATGCGCATCGAGGGGCTGTTCATGAGCCCCGAGACTGCGGCCGATGGAGAGGACGAGGTTCGATTTGTGTTGAGGCGGATGCGTGGGCTTTCGCCTGGTGATCCGCAGACATTTCAGGTTGCAGCGATCGACAAGTTCATTGCGCAGTTCAAGACGCTCGCCGCGGGAATCACCGCGATTGCGGGCGGCATCGTCGGGATTTCGCTGTTGGTCGGAGGCATCGGCATCAT
>Ga0209086_10000990_pt1 | contig 23408 bp, 25 predicted proteins | sample M_130207_XF_Meta_FD_187312 | JGI IMG/M metagenome (GOLD analysis project Ga0209086, IMG submission 187312) | Freshwater microbial communities from Lake Montjoie, Canada to study carbon cycling - M_130207_XF_MetaG (SPAdes) (version 2) | ecosystem: Environmental > Aquatic > Freshwater > Lake... | reverse complement strand
AACAGAACAGACCCTGGGGTATGTTGCGATTTTCGTTATGAAATTGCGGCCATTCTTCTCTCCCGTAATTGGCATTCGTATCCTCAGATTTAGAACATTCGGTTCAAACAAGTGCATTAGTTTGTCAGTGAATCCCTTGACAATGGAATAGGATGACCCAAAAAAGTTGGGCTGGGAGTCTTCGCAAAACCCATTCTCCTCCTTGCCAAACGGATGTTCTTCGTCAAATTTAAATATGCAACCGGTTCCTAAATACGTGTAGTGGATATTTTTCTCTCTGCATACAACCGACATCAATAAGGGCGAATATAAATTGTCGCGGACATTTTCCACCAATTTTCCTTCTTGTTCAAGATAATCAATCGTCGGGTAGACTTTTTCACCAATTTTTCCATGGGTTCTTCCAATAAATGAAACTACGTGGGTTGGGCTTACGTCCGTTATCTCTGCCATCAAAGTCTCATAATTGTCTGCTCTGGAGACGCCTGTAACAAACTTGGTGTTTTTCGCTTTCAACACATTGATGAATTGCTGTCCGATCCAGCCTTTTGCCCCATATACCAATACATTCATTGGATTCATTGGATTCTCTATATATTCATGCATATAAAATTATCTACAAATGTTCTTTTTATGCCTTTATTATTCAAATCGGTATAATCCACTAGATTCAAATATGGATTTTTATATTTCAATTCTGGGAACTTGTTGTTTAATCTCTCGCCAAATTCTTTACGAGGTTGATGTATTCCAAAAAAGTCGTCTTTGTAAATTGAATGTAGCGCGAAATGCGCGGAGTCTTCGTCATCGCCAATTTTCAGACCGAGCTTTATGCAACCTATTGCAAAATAAACATCTTCCGCATCTTCTGACAGCCCCTTTGAATCCAGGTTCGACCAAGCTGATGGCATTGGCGGATAGGCTTCTATTACTTTCAACATATCTGCTCGCTTACGCAAAGATAATCCACCATTCAAATTTTTGTGTGTCAGGTGAATATTGTCGCGCTCTAGTTCGTACCAGTCATAACACATATTTCCAGCAATATAACTTACATTCTTTTTTATGAAATAATCAATCGTATATTTTCCCTCGTTTATTAACCAACAATCTGCTTGTGTTGTTAAGATAAACTCACCCTCCAACGATTCCCATAATTTTTTTGACTTCAGGAAATCACTATACTCGCAATGATTTGGGAAATTGTTTACGTCCAAGGCGCGGACTTCTACATCCTTGTGTAAATCTGTCGACGCCCAATAACCCTTTGCGTCCTTGCCACAATAAAATACATAGTTCCAGTTTTTACCCAACGTCTCTCTGAATTTATTTATTATAGATGCTAAACCCGGCAACTTTCTCGGTTCTACTATCAACATGGTATTTTTCGCCATTGTTTTAGTTTTATTATTATTATTGGATATATTCTATTTTAAATTTGTACGATGTTGTGGGGGGTGTGGGTTGTGGGTTATGGGGTGTGGGTTGTGGGGCGTGGGTGCAATGGCGTATTATTTTCTTGCAATAAAAAAAATGATTTCAATTTGTTATATTTCCATAGGGAGCATCAATTATTTATCAATTATGAAGCTTATTCGGTTCCCACTTATGTTGGAGAGGTCCCAGTTGGACCACAAGGATTACCAGGAAGAAGGCGTTTCCTGGTGCTGCGACAATGAGCTTGCCGGCCATGCTGGAGGCATCATTGCCGATGAAATGGGTTTGGGTAAAACCATTACCATGATTGGCGTGTTGCTTGAGAACTTTCGCACACGCACCCTCGTCGTATTGCCTGTTGCGCTTATCGAGCAGTGGGCCGCACAAGTATACAAACTTGTGGGACACAAGCCCCTCATCTACCACGGGCGTGGCAAAAACGTGGATATGGAGACTATTCTCAAAGCACCCCTCGTGCTTACCACCTACGGAATGATTAATATCCACCCAAAAAAAGCGGAGGTTGAGCGTGCCGCCTCGCTCTTGCATAAAATCCGTTGGGATCGCGTCATCTTTGACGAGGCGCATCATATGCGCAATTCTCGTGCTGGACGCCATGTCGGTGCAAGCTTGTTGCAAACCGAAATTCGCTGGCTTGTCACTGGCACCCCCGTTCAAAATAAAAAGAAGGACTTTTATAGCTTGTGTATGCTATTGAAAAAGACGCCTGATGAGGTCGTTGAGCGTTTCATGTTGCGACGCACCAAAGCGCAAGTCGGCGTTTGTATTCCTGACTTGAACGTGCATAGCTCTTCTGTCGCTTGGTCGCACCCAGGGGAGAAGGAATTGGCTGAGGAAATTCACTCAGCGCTCCACTTCAGCAACGTATCCATGGAGAAATCTAGTTTGATTGGACGAATGATTTGCGATACGGATGATGACAATAAACGTCGTCTTGTTATGCTTATGCGTGCCAAACAATCTTGCACGCTACCGCTTCTCATTGCCCCGCAAATTCAGCGTCTGGTTGATACTGGGATTATTGACCGCGAACATCCGTTTTCACAGGCGATGCAATGCAGTAGCAAGATGGATGCGCTTGTGGATTGCGTTGTTGAGCGTAAAAGCAATGGGAATGGAAAGCTCATCTTCTGCACGTATAGGCAAGAGATTGAGATGGTTGCAGAATTGTTACGCGAAGAAGGCATGATAGTTGCAACACTGGATGGGCGCACCAAGAAGAAGGCACGTGCTGAAATTTGCAGTGGCAATAGCAAGTATCAGGCCGTTGTCTTGCAAATCCAGACGTGTTGCGAAGGCCTCAATCTTCAGGCACAATTCAGCGAGGTCTATTTCATGACACCACATTGGAATCCGTCCATTGAGGACCAAGCTGTTGCAAGATGCCACCGAATCGGGCAAACCAAGTCGGTTGAGGTGTTCCGCTTCGCCATGTCGGCACACGCGTTTATGCCTGTGAAGGATTCTGTGTTGCGACCCATTACATTTGATAATCATGTTGTCAGCGTTCAAGATAGTAAACGCGTCTTGTCTTGTGAGGTTTTGCTTGCGTAGCTAGTTAGTTTATAGTTTATGGTTTTATAGTTTGTAGTTCGTATTTAAATATCTCTTTTCTCTTGTTTTTTCCTTTCTTAGAATGGTAAAAAAATTGAAATGAATTGACTGGTTATTCAAGTATATAACTATTATTACGCGTTTATACCAATTTAATTAAAATGTCTGCCGCTGCTACCGCTACCGCAACCCCTGCCCGTCAGCCATCATCTTGCCAAGTCTGTTTCCAGCCAGGGCATTGCTACCGAGCTTGCGACGATCCCGCCATTGAGGCGTCGCATCTTCAAGGCATTGAAATGTTCCGGCAGTTGCTGATGTCTCATAATGACGCGAATCGCCAAGCGCACGTGACTATTTGGGCGATGAATCTGTCGCGTGGCATGATGCGCATTTTATTGGCTCGGTATACTCCTCCTGAGCTTCTATCCGAGTTTGAATCTATTCAAGCCTGGCGTGCATGGAGAGACGGCGCCAGATTGACTGACCTGATATATATTCCTGCACGCCCCTCCATTCAGGGACTTGCAACCAAATATGAACTTCAATGTATGATTGATATGGTCTATACCAAGTTGGCGAATGAAATTATCATTGCTGATATTGATTCTATGGAAATCATCGCGGCGAATGACCATGTCGCGCAGATGCGCCGTGGGTTTATCCAGCTCAGCAGAAATTTGAGAAATGCAAACCTTACTGGTGATGGTGTGCGAAACTACGCGCAAGATGCTATTGATTATTTGCAGGTCATTATTCAGCAGCAAGAAGCGCGTGCTGTGTTTGAGCCTGTTCCCGTGCCGGTTATGCGCGAGGAATATCTTACCGCGCCCTTGCTACGTATGGTGCACATTCCCATGCCACGCCCGACGAGAGTTGTGGAAGAACCTGACTTTATGCCTTTACGCGTTCGTGGCGGGACTATTCCAAGACAAAATCAGAGACAGCCCACATTCACGATTGATTTGCGTCTTGCTATGCCTGTTGTCGCGGCGGACGATGTTGCAGTGGATGCTGTTGCCGCGGACGCAGTCCAGTGCGGCATTTGCTGGGATGAGCTCAACGATGAAAGTCGTATTATTACCAATTGCAACCACAACTATTGCGATGGATGTATTACTTCTCAGCTAGATTCTATACGTGCCAAATATCGCAGAAGCGGTGATATTTGCCGGTATTTAGACTTGAACTGCGCGTTGTGCCGTCAAAACGTGCATACATTGTCGCACAACATGTCCGATGACGCCAAGATCCGCGGCGTTAAGGATGTTCTTTATCGTGCCTCTGACCCGCAGATTGATGTTGCTTTGTAAAACTAAAACAAAAACAAACAAACAAAAACAAACAAAAACAGACAAACAAAAACTAAATTAAAATTGGGTGATTGGGGACCCTTTTTTTAGCGTCGTCGTCTGGTCGCATATTTGCGTATGCGCTTTCGCATCGTCCTCTTCTTATATGCACCACCACGTCTGCGTTTAGTTTTTTTATTATTTCCACCTTTTGAAAAATGACTAGCCGCCGCAGCAGCAGCACCAAGACCGACCGCACACACACCCAAAACTTTGCACATGTACGAAGCGTATTCAACATCTTCCTTTTTCTTCATGGCCTCCGCATCCATCTTATCCATCCTATCTTTACGAAATTTAGCTATATCAGCATCTGTACGTCTAATTGTATCTCTTAAGAAATTATCTAATCTTCTATCTCCTGCTGCATCTTTTTCATCTAAACGATCAAGCTCCTCACTAAGACTTCTAAGCATAGGGCGATTCACGCTATTAGTTTGCAATCCCGCCCTATTAGTCATATCTCCACTAACACGCATTCTATCAGCATGCGCTGATGCCATATTCTCAAGTGCTGGATTATATCGACGACTTCCTCGGGCGTATCTTGTTGACATTACTATATATATATAATTTTATTATATATGTAATAAAATTATTCTATCCTTTTTATCTTCTTCTGTTTTTGTTTCTTCTGCTTCTGCGGCTTCCGCGGCTGCGGGTGCTTCTTTTGTTTCTGCGTCTGCTTCTTTTGTTTCTTTTTCTTGTTCCGCCTTTTTTCTGACTTGGGGATTTGGCCTTAGAGCGGGGGGCTACAGGTTTCATCATTTCTCGGTACATATCATCGAGCATATCATCAATTTGTTTTTCTTCTGCTTCTTCTTTTTGCTGTTCATTGAGCACTAAATTTGTGGGATCTTTCAAGTGGCTGTCATCTATCCCTGCATTGCGGAGAGCTTTAGCTGCATCTCGGTACAACACGCGGGGTTGTTTTAACTCTATATCTGGCGACGCCCCCCTACCAGTTGGACCAAACATTAATGGGGAAGTTGGCATCTCCTCCTCCTCCATCTCCCGGGCCTCACGAGCGTCTATTTTTTCGTTAAAATCTATTATTTCAGCATCATCTAAATAGTCCCTCTTATCGCGATTCATTATATATATATACAAAGAGAAAATCCCCATTATTAAGACTTGTTTTGGTTGTTGTATTGCTCAATATTATACGCGTCTTACTTTCTGCGCCTTCTTGTGCTTTTTTTGTTTTTACTGCTTCGTCGTCTTGAATTTCGTCGTGTTCTTTTTCTTGCTCCACCTTTTTTTACTTCTTCGTTTGATACCCACATTCCACGCTTCTTTAGAATCCTTATGACACGTTGTTTTACGACATCTGGGTCCGTAGCTAACATGCTAGGTGTTATTTCTGACGCCATCAGATCGAGCATTTCATCCACGGCTTGTTCTAGCTCAGCATCGCTCATTTTATGACACTCACTCATTATATATTACACAAGGATAAAACAATTACGACGTTTTTTTATTTGGTTAACCAATCTATTATCTCTTGTATCGTCGCATTCTTATTGACGTCGGGGCTCAATATCTCCGCAACATAGGACGCATTTAATTGTCTTAAATCTCCTTTTACTGAAGGGGGCATATTTTTTGGGTCGCCCTTTGAGTTTGAATGTTGTTTTTGGTATTCAAGTAATCTACGTTTATTTATGTTGTCGATGAATGCCTTCACTTCTGGCTTCATTTTGCTCCTATATGTCATACTATTTGGTCTGGTAAGTAGTAGCATGGCGTATGTATTTAAAATTGCGGGAGATGTTTGAAGAGTTAGTTCGTTGGGGGGCGATCCCTCTATCATTTTCTTTATGCATTCTTCGCTCGAATGACGATACGGCACTAGTAAAATACTTGGTACTTTGGTTTGGGTTGTTGGGGTTGTTGGGGTTGTTGGGGCACCACCTCGTTTTTGTTTTCTACGTCTTTGTTTTTGTTTTTGTTTTTGTGTCCGTGTTCTTTTTCTTCGTGTTTGTTTTTGTCTTTGTTTTGTTCTTCTGTATGTTTTTGCCATATATAGTATGTTGTTAAAAAATATTCGTTTGTTCCGTTTGCTAATTTTATAGTAAAATAACAAATGAGCGAAAGATTGGTAGAATCTTTATTGAAACACATGAACATTAAGAGTGTTCATTACTATAACTCAAATTTTAACGAGGCTGGTCGCGTTGATGATAAATTTCTGCCTCAATGGACTAAATTTGTAGCAGGAAACAATGATCGTCCGCTTATTGCCAATAATGCATGGTTAGGAGATCCGATATTGGGGGTTGTTAAGCAACTATTTATTAATTTTACGTTGTTCGATGATCCGGATGATAATATGTTTACTCTTATATACAAGGAAGATGAGGTTATTGATGCGACAACGTTGCTTACACATATCGTTGAAAACCGACCCAAATTTGTTGATATGGAGAAGCTTCACAACAGACTCAAGTGTGCTCCCTATCCATTTCCACATGTAGTTATTGATGGATTTCTTCAATCAGATACGTTGCCCAAAATATTGTCTGAAGTAAACAAGTTGCAGGATGCCGACGCCCAGACCAAATATATTGACGCGTCGTCTCCGTATGAATTCAATAAGTATGCGTTCAATTCTAACTATGGTCCGTATCTCAGAAAGCTTTTTGTCGAGTTAAATAGTCCCGACTTTATAAAGCATATTGAACGGATTACAGGCGTTGAAAACATTATTTGCAATGACCTTTCTTTGCACGGGGCTGGTATACATAGAATTAAATCAAATGGGTTTTTGCAGCTCCATACGGATTTCAATACATATTATTCCAAAACTCGCATGCTTGACCGACGCATAAATCTCTTGATCTATTTGAATCCTGACTGGAAGGCGGAGTACAATGGAGAATTATGTTTATGTGATAAAAATACGAACATGTGTGCTAAAAAGATTGAGCCCATTTTGAATCGTTGTGTTATTTTCAATACCACGTGTTCCAGTATACACGGACATCCTGAGCCATTTAATGCACCCGATGATGTTGTGCGTCAGTCTATTGCGGTATATTATTATACAGAAAATACGCAAGGTGATAAGGAGATTGACTTTGAGGGATGCCCTCCGCGTGGAACAACATGGTATCCAAATATTGATGTCTCCGCCAAGCCGAAGCAAATCTTTTATGTCTAGTGCCTTTTTTTCAGTAGAGCGGGATCACGATGATGTAGCGAAAATATAATAACGTAGCATGGATTGTTAATACGTTATTATAAATCTGACAAGGCCGAACGAGATATGTCCCCTGGATTTTGTCCGTAATACCAGGGGATATTCCTGGCTTGATTTTCTTTGCATTTGTTTACACACTCTTTACACCACAAATTTTTCATCCCATGTTTCTGACAAGACTTCGCATAGCCCAAGCATAAATCTTCACAATATGGGCCTTTGCCTCCGCGTTTTTTAGTATTACGCGTTTTATATTTTCTTGCGTAAGATTTTCGGCGTTTACCTAAATTTATTTTTCTAGACATTCGTTTTTTAGTATACCGCATCTATAACATAACACAATATTAAATAAGACGCTGTCGTCTTGTTTTATTAGTTAATGGATTGTTGTAGAGAGAGAGAGAAGTCTGAGAAGACGCAATTACATAATATCATATGGGTCTTGTCCGGAGTCCCAAGCGAAATTTTCTTTTAGATTTTTCTTACAAATATATACACATGTTTTACAATGCGGATGGTCCACCCCACGTGTTTTACAAGAATTTGCACGTCTCATGCAGTTACCTTCACAAATATTTTGGGGTCCATAAGTACCTCCACGTTTTTTAGTAGTACGTGCTTTATATTTTCTTGCGTAAGATTTTCGGCGTTTACCTAAATTTGTTTTTCTATACATTCGTTTTTTAGTATACCGCATCTATAACATAACACAACATTAAATAAGACGCGGTTGCATTGTTTTATTAGTTAATGGATTGTTGTAGAGAGAGAGAGAAGTCTGTATTGCGTGGAAAATATTATACACCTAATATAATATGCTCTTTAGAGTTGTTGAACATTATGATAATTTACCTCAAGAAGATATAATATACATTGAACCGACAAATGAATGCTTGCTTTGTTTGGAAATTAACACAGATGACAAATTGGTGCCTGTGAATTTGAAAACACAGCAAGTATATTTAAAGGTGTGTAATTGCGGGGGATGGTTTCATATAACATGTTTACATGAATGGTATGACGTATCTAAAAGTTGCCCTATATGTCGCGTGTGTATGAAAAAACGTTATGATTATGATTATGATTATGATTATCAGGTTGGTCATTTTCTGTGGATACTTGTTGTATTCTTTGTGCGGTTTTGTAATATATTTTGGTTCTTTTTTGTGTGGGGTGTAGTTGGCGTATTGGGTAGTTATAATGTTTACCTTACATATGCCTCTTAGCTCCGCCTTTTTTGCATTCTTCTTTTGCTTCTTCGTGTTCGTTTCGTTTTTCGCAAAGTCCGCCTCCTCCTTCGCGTGCGTCGTCCGGTTTTTCGTGCCCCCCCCGCTAGGGTCAGTCTAGAACCAGCATTATCCAAATCATAGAAATCCTTTGATTGATGTGGGTCGCCTATGGTTAAAAGAGATATTGACTTAGTCACATATGTTTTTAAAAAGTTTTGAAGCCCCATTCTTTTTACTCGTTTCATAGAGAAGACTGGTTCGGGATTATTCACCAGGTTGTCTATGTCTGCTTTAGTGCAACCATCAATATCGGCATGTACCTTCTTGCAAATCATTTCCAACGTCTTAAATATATCATCGTCAACCGATTGTCTTAATGCCATCTCTGTGAGAGGCAATCTTTCTTTAACTACACTAAAAGGCGCGAATGGTTGAACGATGACGCAGTTTTCTTTATTTGCTTTGTGTGTTATGTTTTTATGTAAATCGTCAACAATAAACGTGTTGAAACTGCTAAGATAAGGGAACATATGGTAAACAACGTTCAAGTCCTTGGGGTGGTCTGTCATGTCTTGATCGCTTAATAGAAACAAAAAGAAGTTGGCAGGCAAGTCTGCATATTTAATTATTTCACTTGCAATACTTTTGCAATAGTCTGCATCAGAATACGTCCATAGCCCAACTTGGATTCGGCTGTGATTTTTCTTGAAATATGCGAACAACTCTTTCAATTTAGGCCGGAAAATGATAATATGGCGGTCCTTTTCTACATATTTGAAGTTTTCCTTTTCGTCATCAGATAATATGTCCCATACACGCGCCCTATGTCTTGAGTGTACGAATTGGATGAGTGTTTCGTCAATGTCAAATACGACGCACATTTTTTTTCTTTCATCCATAGTTGTATATAATACGTTGAGAATATATTTGTTTTGTGTGTTTTATTTCGTGCAAAAAGGAGAATAGAATTTGAGTTGAAGAGAGAAGTCGGGGGTGGGGTGGGGGTGTGGGTGTTTAGAAGGCCGATCAAAATGTTTTCTGCGTATTGTATATAATTGATGTTGAAACGGGGCAATAAGGTATACATGGCTCCTAATCCTTTGAATACTTTCAGAGCAAAGATCGCCGCAAAAGGGTCGCACGCTGAACGCTTTCAGTCTGCCGTTGATCGTGCCGTACAAGAAACCATGCGGGCGAAACAAATCAAGCGCGAATATTCTCCCAATCCGCGCAGTAAGGGCGGGCGTCGTCGCACTCTTAAACGTGGTGGCAAGTATTGCAAGAAATATGGGGGGCGTAAGTCCAAGAAGTGCGGATGCTCATTGTTCTCGTTCCGTTAGACGACGAGACTCTACCCTCTCAATCTTCGTTTGGGATTCTTATGAGATTTTCTATTTATTTTTTGCCTTTTATTTATTCGTGTTCGTCCACCACTTGGTGGCTTCTGTATGGTTGACATGGCATATTTATACGCTGAACCTACTACAGGTGCTTTATCATTAGTTTCTAGCCTTTTATATAACTCTTGTACTTGATTAACTAATTGATTAATCATATTATAATTTGATATATACAAGGTCTTCACTGCGTCATTTAAATTATAATTCATCCTTAACCCTATAGCAAAAAAATCACTATCTATTTCAACCAGGTACTGCCTAAAATTTGTTAATAATTGTTTTACATCATCAGGCGGATTATTACCTAATTGTTCATCAATTTCATCAATGCGGGACGAGATTTCTTTCAATTTATTGAATACATTAATATCTTTAACTACATATGGTTTGCCGTCTCTCATTAATAGAGTCTGCTGCTGCACTATGGCATTTCCCCACCTTCTAGCCTGCTCGGAATGTATGACAGAATTATCTTCATATGTTTTTCTAGTTGTTTCCCAAGTCATTATATATATTATAGTCATATAATATTTATACATTGATTTAGTTCTACGACACTCTGCACTCTGTACTCTGTACTCTGTCCCCTTCCAACAAGCATCCCGACCCATCTCCTTTTTGAATTCAGATAGTAGAGAGACAAATACCCCCTATTATCCCATATAACCCCACACCCCACACCCCAGAAATGAGTGGCAAATTGAGATATGAGTGGCATTATGTCATCCTGCTAATATGCTTATAATATGCCGCGTCTATGAAGATCGCCAGGAGCATCGGGAACTGCCAGCTGTTGTAAAAGCCCGCGTAGGATGTATCCTTAAAGATGATGGTCGCTACAAAAATATATCCTGTTCCAATGACTGCCGCCAATAGGGCCAGCAATATCAGACGCACCAAGAGATTTCTAAACCGCATATAACAATAGTTGTTAATATATTTTCAATCAGGCGTAAATATATTAACCCATTACCCCCTTCCACCCTGCAATCCATACGGCACTCTACAAGTATTACCTCTTTGGCTTTGGCCTTCTCCTTCTCAGTTCAAGAGAGACAATAATACCCTGCTATTTGGCCCATATCGGCTACTCCAGAAATGAGTGGCAAATTGAGATATGAGTGGCAAATCGCCCCCCCCGTAATTTACGCACTTGAGTATAAAAAAATTGAAATGGATTTTCTACTTAGCAGTATAAGTATTACAACAATGAGCACAACAACCGAAATAGATATCAAGACAACAAACATGACAGAACACGAACACGAAATGACTGAACTAGAGCAGGTCAGGACCGAACTCGCACAGGTGAAGGCCGAACTCGCCGCATTGAACGAGTCTCGCAAAACTTCCGTAGTTGAATCCTACGCAGAGGATTCCGTATACGGAAAACTAAAGCAGCTCGGCGACGAGTTGTTTGCAACACAGAACGCCGCAAATGTCTGGCGCAATACACCTCTACAGGCAATCAACGAACTCAAGGCCGACCCCGCCGGCAAGGTCGGAGAAGAATTGATGAAAACAATCTGTCTTGCATGCGAGATTCCCAATGAGAGCACCGGAGACAAAAATTCAAAGGATGGCACATACGACCAGAAGATTGGCGATGCCTTGAAAAAAGTGGAAATCAAGACCGCTCGCCTTGGAGGCAACAAATATCAGCACGAAACACTAAAAAATCAAGGCTGCGATTACTGGCTATTTATTGATCTTAAACCCGACGGAGGATGCATTACTATTCTCCCCCACTTTGACTTGACTAATAAGCACCCCATTACAGGAACCACACCATCACTTCGTAAAGGCACAACCGATGTCTTCAAGTGGGACTTCGCTGAAAATCACCTCAACAAGTTTGTAGCTGCCGGCAAAGCAATGAAGTTTGACAAAAATACGCCGATGCATCAACTTGGCGAGTTTATCAAGTTAAATATCGTCTAGCAAAACTGATTGAATACGAGCGACGTCCTGAGATTGTAGGCCGAGTTCGTTGAAAGGAACGCGACTGAGCTCCAGTCCGTCTTTTTTGCTTTTGAAATCATTTCGTCCTTTTCTTTGAAGAAGACTACACCATATCCCTTCTTACCAGGCAACTCCTCAAATGAACTATATAATCTCATGTTCTCCTTTCCGAAACAAGTTGACGGCAAATATATGTCGCATTTCCCTATCATGTTTTTATTCCTTGTTGATGATACCGATCCTCCATCCGAGAGAGAATACACTTTCATTTTCTCTTCCGATTGCTTTACTATGTCGTATTTTGAATTATTTGTAAATTTAGACCATATCTGGAACACACCATTCACTTTTACCTCCTGGTTATCCGGCGAGTAGAACATGGCTGATAGCACTTCGCTATGGATTAGATTATACCCGTTTACACGCTTTCTCGGCGAACCCTTTCCGTCGCTCTCAAACAATTGGGGCAGAATGAAACACACATAGTCTGCAAACTCGTACGAATGGTTTATAAAGTTCAACGCTAGATGCCCTCGTAGCCCGAAGGGCGGATTGCCAAACGCTATATATTTTTTCGTTAGATCTGACGGCTTCCAAGTTAGATAGTCTTGCTTTATTATATTCTCCCCTCGCGGTTCTATATCTAGCCCAATAGAACCGCTTGGCAGTATCTTCATAAAGCTTCCATCTCCTGCCGATGGCTCTATAAACGTATAGTCAGATATATCAACCTTGACTATTTCATTGAACGTATTCCAGCATCGTTTTGATATGAGACTCGGCGTAAAGAATTGGTCCTTTGACGAAGAACTATATTTTGAATAGTCTATCTCTCTTGATAAGATTTTATGTAAGTCAAATGTGTATTGAACTGGAACATCCTTTAGGTCCTGCCATCTCCGTATTGTCCCTACGCATATATTCAATTTTACAGATAATTCTTGAATAGAATATACTTTCATGCATTCCTCAAGTAGATCCAGATTCGTTTCCTCCTTTTTTTCACTCGTTATTGCCTTTGGCAAGCATTCAACCGATGGGATCGCTTTACCTATTTCAATCAACTTTTCCTTCACCGCATTATCTATCATCTCTTTTATTTTACTATCTATCACGCACGGATTCTTTTTATTCATGTGTGTTGTATAGTGAGATTTTTGGTTAAACTCCTTTCCGCACTTATCGCAATTGTATTTACCCATATTTAGTTATATATAACCGCCTGTAATATGTTTAAATCAATTTTTAATGATAGTGTGCACTCACCCATAATCACCCAAAAATAGTTAATACCAACTTCCGCACACGATCATACATAGTTCTTGTCAATCGTCGTGCTCTCCGCTACCCTGCGGATTATCCTTCCAAAATCCCTCTTCACTTCTCCGTCATCCACTGGGCCGATGGCCTCCATATTTATTCTCAAGTATTGGTCGTTTTTTCTGCTGTTGTATTCCGTGCAACCTTGATTCGCCTTTTTCCAGTCGTCCACCCTCAAAATATTCTTCAGGGTCAATTGCTTGATTATCTTTCTCAGTCTGTCTAGGTTTGCATTATCGCGTTCCCACTTGTTGTCGTCCTTGATGTGGATTATTTCCCGCTTGACGTCGCTGCAATGAATCGGTCTCTTGGTTATATCCAGTTGGTTCAAGCGGTCTACAAAAAGTCTAGACATGCCTTCGGCAAACCCCACCTCGCCCATCTTTTCTAGTTCAGGCAGACTCATCTCTAGTGATTGAATGAAATCCTTCATATTCATCGCATCTTTGCACGTCTCGTTCAAGAAGAAATTGAGGTTGAATGTCTTATTGTGGCTGTTATTATTGCTCAGTGTATTGTGGTTATTATTGCCTTGGTTCTTTGATACATCTATCATCGTCTTGCTTTGATCCATCAATAATTGTTTGAACTCTTGATTTTGCTTCACAAGTTCCAGTATGATAGTTGTTTGCGTTTGTATTAGCATGTCTACTGAATTCACAATGCCTGTAGATACCTCTAATGGGGGCTTTTCTTGGGGCGACTCGGGGACCACACATTTCTTCTTGTGATGCCATAATCCAACTCTAGAAATATATATTTTGTTACATTTTTCGCAAATATGCTGTGAGCAACTTTTAGCAACTTCTGTGTTACATTTGTTAAATGTCGCATTGATAGTATGTTTTTGCGTTGATAAATGTTTATCATAACTACTTTTTTTACACGTTGTATAATCACAATGCGAACATATATATTTTTTAGCAACTATAGAGCAACTTTTTGTTTCCATTTGTTATATATATATTTAACATAAAAAGTTGCTAAAGATTCCGCGTCCAAAAAATAAAAATTTTAGCATCACAAAATTTTTTATTTTTTTTCAGTCGCCAGACGCTAATTTTTCATTATGCTCTCAAAACATCGAATTCCCAAAAGTATTTTAGGATATTCAAAATTGGACATTTATAAATGTCCAATTTCCATTTCTTGAAAAAGGATTTGGAGTGAAAAATCGTAAATTTGCAATGTTGGGGCCCATGGCCCACACCCCCCACAACCCACAAATGGCACCCTATCATCTTCTCTCTTGATTAATCGTTCAAGAAAGAAACACTATATACTCTTGAATCTTGACAGGGTGCACCCGACACATTCGCGGCATTCGCCCCCTTTGATCGCCCTTCCACGTCTCTCTTCTATACTCGTTCAAGAGAGAAAATACCCCTTCCTGGGGAGTCCAGAAATGAGTGGCAAATTGAGATATGAGTGGCAATACGTTAACACCATTCCACCGGTGCATTTACACATCCATCGCCTTTTGTTCGCCCTTATTTTCTCTCTTGAGTTGTCGTTCAAGAGAGAAAACTATACACACGCCATTATACCCCTTTCTGGGAAGTCCAGAAATGAGTGGCAAATTGAGATATGAGTCGCAAATCATTTTAAGATATTACCCCCATATTATACATGAACTCTCTCTTGAACGACCTACTACTACCGCACCATGCAAAACAATCCCGTTGGAGAGACAAACAGCTCCACATCTTCTATCGCACTGGACGACCCATCTTCAATATCGACGAAAGTACTATGCATATTCGTGCACACAATAATCCCTACTTCTTTCCTGATCCTCATATCGTACAACGCACACCTAAACCTATCAAACGCGACGACAATGACGAGAGAAAAAAGAATTCTTATATGATTACTAATAAATTTTCTAATAAAACTAACTAACTAACTAACTACTCTTGCACCTAGTGGGGGTGCGGGGGGAACCCCTGCTTTACTCGTTCATTACGATTGTCTGCATCTCTTCGTTCCAAACGCCCACCTCTTCTTGTGTCTCCATGTTGTAGATGACGCCTGTTGAGTCGCGCAACCACTTGACACCATTGTGCTCAAAACGCTTCACCTTCACTTCCACCTCCTCCTCTGCAGGGGAAACCCCCGCACCCCCATCCTCATCTATCTCTTCCTCCTCCAGCTCTCCTGCAATCGGTTCTTCCGTTGCAGGGGAAACCACCGCAATACCATTTGCCTTTTTCTCCTTGGGAGCCTTCTCCTTCTTCTCCTTTGGCGCCTTGGGCTCCTTGGGCTCCTTTGCGACCTTCTCCTTCTTCTCCTTGGGAGCCTTCTTTGCAGGGGAAACCCCCGCACCCCCATCCGCCTTATTGTCCGCTTCCACCACGACGTCGGGATGGGACTCTTCGGCTACCACGACGTCGGCCTTGGGTGCCTTCGGCTTCTTTGTAGCCTTTCCCTCTGCCTTCTTTGCTTCCTTTGCTGCCAAAGCCTCCGCCTTCTTCGCTTCCTTTGCTGCCAACGCCTCCGCCTTCTTCGCTTCCTTTAGGGCTTCCTTTGCTGCCAAAGCCTCCGCCTTCTTCGCTTCCTTCGCTGCCAAAACCTCTGCCTTCTTCGCTTCCTTCAGCGCTTCCTTTGCCGCCTCCGCCTCCGCCTTCTTCGCGGCCTTTGCTGCCTCCGCCTCCGCCTTCTTTGCCGCCTTCGCCGCTTCCTTTGCCTCTGGCGTATTCTTCAAAGCCTTCGCCGCCAATGCTTCTGCCTTCTTTGTTTCCTTTGCTAACAACGCCTCTGCCTTCTTTTTTTCTTTTGCTGCCAATGCCTCTGCTTTTTTTGTTTCCTTTTCGGGGGATACACCCGCACCCCCACCTCCGTCCACCACCACCAATTCTAACTCCGGACGCACCTCCAAACCTACTGACAAACCTTCGCTCAGACCCGATAACCAGTCCACCTCCTTTACCACCTTCCCACGCGACGGACGACCCCTCTTTGCACTACCACCTACCACCACCACCTCTGATACTGATACTGATACTGATGCTCTTGACATTATTACTTATTACTTATTACCTTTACTCACTCTCCACACTTTTCTTTTCAATTTTTTTTTCAAGTGGGAACCCAGGTTCCCACACCCTCCTATTAATGATAAAAGATATTGCGTTAATTAACATAAATATAGTTCATTATACATTATATACATAACAATGGAGATTGTTTTAGTTATGTTAAATACCTTTCAGGAGTATATATTAGATGCAATTCAATGTTTGCGTAAGTTTAACAACCATAAAATAGTCGTCCTTACAGATTGCGTAATGATAAATATTTTTCAAGAGAGAAATATTAAGGTTGTTGCAGTTGAAGGATTTATGCCGTCATATAAGGAATACAAACAGAGCCTAACAAATACATACAGAGACGGGTTTTGGCAACTGGCATCATATAGATTCAAAATATTACAAGCGTATATGCGACATCACAGGAAACAATCTATATGGCATATAGAAAATGATATTTTAGTCTATAAAAATTTAAGTGAATTAAATTTATCCAATAACAACAAAATATTATTAACTATGGATTCAAAAACAAGATGTATTCCAGGAATCATGTATATACCAAACATTGAAACATTTGACCAATGCATCAATCATTTTGATACTAATTTAAATGACATGGAAAATTGGGGGCGATGTTTCAATGACCTACCTCATTTGGTTGATACATTTCCAATTTTTCCACTAGATACAAGTAGTCAAGAATTAACAAATATAACTAAAAATTACGACCAATTTAATTGCATTTTTGATGCGGCTGCAATGGGTCAATATCTAGGAGGTGTTGACCCAAGAAACACAAAGGGTGATACAACTGGGTTCGTAAATGAAACATGTCTAATCAACTATTCAAAATATAATATAATTTGGAAAACCGACTCAACATCTAATATGCTTGCTCCATTTTTACAAATAAATTCTCAGGACATACCTATAGTAAACTTGCACATACATTGCAAAGATTTAAAGAAATTTATGAATTATGACATGTCAACAAGTTGGAATAAGTTTGAGGTTGAAGTATATGATACATTTTTTCACAAACAATCATCTAAAACGTCGCACGAAACATTAGGAAATGTAAATGGTACGCTCATACCTGGATTCTTGAAAACACCAGAAACGCCTGATGTGTTTTTTACACATATTAATTATTATACGATGAAAGAGGCGCTCAGACAACTATTACTTCACAACCAAGATCTGAACAAATTCAAGTTTGTTGAAACTGGTTGTTCTGCACATGGAACCAAAAGTACTTTGTTGTGGGACAAGTTTATTAATTTTTACGATGGGTCTGTCTCATCAGTTGATTTAAACGAGCATGCTGTAAATAATACAAACTCATTAATATCTAGCAAATCAAAAGTGTTTCATTCAAATAGTCTTGACTATTTACCAAAGGTAGATAGTTTAATTGACTTTTTATACTTGGATAGCTACGATGTAGATTTTTTGAATCCATTGCCATCTGCAGTCCATCATTTAGAAGAATTCAATCGTGTGAAACACTTACTTCATAAAAATAGCATCATTTTGATTGACGATACGCCAGTATCACCTGAGTGGTTAGATGACGGCCAAAATAGTCCAATCTATTCAACATTGAAACGTCAATTTAATCCCAAAATAGCCGGTAAAGGATCGCTTGTAAATATAGAATTAGAAAAGATGGGTGCGACTAAGATATCGCATCAGTATCAAACATTGTGGAGATTGTAAAATCATATTTACGCAAATATAGTAAAAATATGATTAATAAGGATTTTCCCAGTACGTAATATCAAACAACTTATCATAGTTTGACCAGTCGCATGTTTCATAAAAAGTTCCCATTGCATTTATATTTAAATCATCCCAGTCGTTCAATAATACAACAGGAAAGAATTTGCTATAATATTCCGTTATGATATTTCGTGGACAAATCGGAACAACTTTTAAATATAAGCATTCCCAAAAACGATGCGTATCAATTCCATTCCCTTCGGGACAAATCGCAAATTTAAAGGTTGAAAGCGCTTGTATGTAGTCGGACAATGATTTTTTTGGTTGAGACTCAACACCCTTTGCACGAACAATATCAAAACATCTTTGACGTTTATGTATGTTTGTATGTATCTCAAAATAAAAATAGATAAGATGTTGTTTCTTTGGCAAAGGCATCTGCAATTTTGACACCCATGTATGTATGTTCCCGTGCGACCACATTGAATTGGCTATCCCAATTGGCAATGGTTTAAGTCTATCGTGTGGAGGTATACTTAAATTTTGACTATAAATACACAAAATTTTATTATTTTCTAATAATGCGTTGCTATGTTGTTGAGTAAATGTAGCATCGCCATTATGAAAAAATAAATTAATTGGATTTCTTAAATTAGATAATATCTTCACTAGTACACACAAATGAGTTGCTAAATTCTCATTATAACAAAACAATTTATTAATAGTCACATTTGCTATTTGGGTTTCTATATTCAGAGAATCAATACATAAATGTTTATGCGGTTGAGATTTTACAAAAGGGTTTGATGTTAATTCTGAATGTGTTCCAAGATAATAATCGCATAAATTTTGTAGCTTCTCTCCCGACACTATATTCATTATTGTTAGTACACATAAATTTAATGGTTGTTCAACGTATATTTCAAATAATATATTTGTAAACAATATAATCTATTACTATGTATAATAATAAATGTCTTCATTGGGGTCTTCTCTCTTCTTCTTGTGTTTATTTTTATGCAACGTCTTCATAAACGTGCAATGTCAATCACAACCACAAATATATGTTTATGCTTATTCGTGGACGCCTGGATTTTGCCACGACCAAAAATATCCTGGTTGTAGTGTGCCCTTGCCATATTGGACGACAAATTTTACTATTCATGGTCTATGGCCTCAATATGCAACGACTGGATATCCTGCGTCATGCACAAATGAAGCTTTTGATATGAATATTCCACAACAAATCGGCATGAACAAAATGATCCAATATTGGCCCGACGTGCAGTATGACGTTAATAGCCCGTCTTATGATAGTTTTTGGCAACACGAATGGTCTAAACACGGCACTTGCAGTGGATTATCACAACTTGACTACTTTAATCAAGCACTGGATTTAACGAACCGCATTCCTACACCATCTGCGTTATACAAATCTATCGGACATAACATGAGTGCGAGTGCTCTAAGGCAAGGATTCGGCGGTGCGAATTACGTCGCACTACTATGCACTAACCAAATTTTAAATGGTGCGTACACTTGTTGGCAACAAATAAATAATATTCCTTCGGCGCAAATAGCATGCCCCGTTTCTGTTGTGAAAGAAGATACGTGCATGAGTTCTGACGACATAATCATTGTCTCGTTGCCCCGAAGTTAAGCCGATTGCATTCTTACTAAAAATATTATATTATTATCATATTACATAATATAATGTTAAGCAGCACAAATATTATGCACGGGGATTCTCCAAAGGCCCTTTTATTTAGCTCAAACGATAGTATGTTTAGTGAAGACATCAAATTAATGATTCATGGTCAGGGGGTCTTTATTTTTGAGAACAGAGAGAACCAGTTCCCTTGCGTATTCACTTTTTACGATGCAAATCAAGCAGACGGAATACGCGTAGAATTCACTACAAAAAATGTAAAGGTAAATACTATTTTTAATTGCCTGCCCTTGAAGGATCATACTAACACTAAAGGATTAACAACCCAATCCGGTGCGTATTACTGGTTCAGTATTGATTCTCAGAATCAAAAATTATATGCTGGTATCGGCGAAGCACGTCTAGACAATATCATATATAAATACGAATTCCCCAACACAAATAAAGACATATGGAAAGCAAATAAACAATTTTTAGAAGGTCTTACCCACATTTACATATCTAAAGAAAGTCTCTCTATTCACCCAATGAAACTCTTGCGCGACCCAATAACAAACAAAATACCCCTCATAGTTAAAAACACACATGAACTGATGATGTGCGACATTGCTCGTAGCAAATATTTACCCAAATCAAATTTATCCATGACATCGCAAGTATTATACGATTGTATTGCGGGAGAGAAATTCGTATTGGATGATGCCGATTTTCCCGACTTCACCAAAGCGATTGAATACAGCATAGCTACACCCGGTTGCTGGTGCAATACAAGATTACAGGAAAAAAGCACGGAATTCAACAAGGATAAACCGAATATCCTTGAAACCTATTTGCGGATTACTCTTGGAGAGAACAATGGCGAGTCGCCAGGAATACCATACGTCATGGAAATATGGCCTGTCGGGCATTATTCACCCATACATAGTCATGCCTCAGCAGATGCGATTATCCGCGTATTGCATGGTGATATCTTTGTAGAACTATATCCGTTTTTATGTTCCGAAAAGGACGGAGTCGTTCCTTTCGCGAATAAGACTTTTTACAAAGATGAAATAACTTGGATTAGCCCTACACTCAATCAAATTCATAAATTAACTAATTTGGAAAAGAATGAGCACACGTGTATTACTATTCAATGCTACATGTATAATGACAAGAACCGAACTCATTACGACTATTTTGATTATCTTGATATAAATGGCAAAGTACAGCAATACGAACCTGATTCAGACATGGATTTTGTCAAGTTTAAAGAGCTTATGAAGACGGAATGGACCAATCGTCCTCGGTCGTTTATGGACAATGTGAAACACGCATTTTGTCCGTGTTGTTTCTAAAAAAAATGAAAGTAAATGCCCGGTGAAATGTTATTTATAACCAACATATATAACATTTTGTTATGACCACAATCAATCTTGAAACCATTGCCGATAATGTTCCTAGCATGTGTATTCCACGCACGTTCGTCAATATAACACGTAGCCATGTATATAAAACCATTAACGATTTAAATTTGGGTGTGATAGATCACATAGACATGGTGCGCCGAAAGAACGAAAAGGGGGAAGACTTTCAGCGTGTCTTTATTCATTTCAGTAAGTGGCATTCTAATAGTGTTGCGGATAGGGCGCGGACATTGTTATTGTCTGGTAAAGAAGTCAAGGTTATATACGACGATCCGTGGTTTTGGAAGATTTCCGCAAACCGCTCATCCGAACGTACAACACAAAGGCCTGTGAAACCTGTTTACACAAACATAAACTCAATCACATCTACAGAAACTACTCCACTATCGTCGTCGCCGGTCAGGCGCACATACGCTCAAATGGCCTCCGCTCCGCGTCCACCCCCAACTCCGCCTCCACGTAAAAATAACGATGAATTTGAACGCGGACGTATTCGCGAATGTGATACACCGGAATACTGGCCCCGTAGCCCATCTACTTCTCCTCCACCAAGTCCATTTGCATAACATAATTATTTAGTAAAATAAAAAACAAAGTATATTATCTTTTTTTCTTGTGTGCTCCCAAAGTGGTAAAATGTCTCATTACACATATTAAGTACAATTAAACTATTATATGTATATTATATAATATAATATAGATATGTCCGATGACGATGACGATGAACCTCCTTTGATGGATATAAAAAGAACAGATAGAGATATTGCAGATGCAGTTGATATGTGGTACACAAATCGTGCTGAAGCTGAAAAACTCTATGGAAATATTAGTGATTGGGACGTTTCCAGTGTAACAGACATGAGTTATCTGTTTAGTGAAAAGGAAAATTTCAACGATGATATTAGCAAATGGGACGTATCTAATGTAACCAATATGATATTCATGTTTGCACTTGCAAAGGCATTCAATCAAAAGATTGGGTCATGGAATGTCTCCAAGGTAACTAACATGGAGAGCATGTTTTATCGTGCATATAAATTTAATCAACCTATTGGAGATTGGAATGTCTCTCATGTAACTAACATGAATCATATGTTTGAACGTGCGTATAAATTTAATCAACCTATTGGAGATTGGAAGGTATCTCAGGTAATTAGCATGTATGGAATGTTTTCAAGTGCAAATGTATTCAATCAAGACCTAACTAGTTGGGATCTCTCAAATGTTATTATTCCTACTAGAAGTGACTACACTCCTACAGAGAAAACTGGGTGGATACTTAGGGGGCTAAAAGATATATTTGCAAATTGTCCTATTTCTAATGAAAATAAACCACTAAGGGCTCAATATCCCAACATGATAAATAGAGACAACATTCAAGTTGTTGATATGCCTGCATTAGTCGGTAATATGGCTGTAGCAACCAGTAATACGCCTGCTCTAAAAATAAAAAGAACAAATGCAGATATTAGACAGGCGTTGAAGCTTTGGTTTACAAATCGTACTGAAGCGGAAGAACGCTACGGAAATATTAGTGATTGGGACGTTTCTAGTGTGTCAGACATGAGTCGTCTCTTCTTTAATCGTGCAGACTTCAATGATGACATTAGTCGTTGGGTTGTATCTGCTGCAACTAACATGGAAGATATGTTTAATGGTGCGCGTAAATTCAACCAACCTATTGGAGATTGGGACGTTGCCAATGTAACTAACATGGCAGGAATGTTTAGTGGTGCGATTGCATTTAACCAACCTATTAGCGCGTGGAAGGTCTCCAATGTAGCTAACATGTCGGATATGTTTTATAACGCACAAACATTCAATCAACCTATTGGGGGTTGGAATGTCTCCAAGGTAACACGCATGGCAAGCATGTTTGCAGATGCAAAGACATTCGATCAAAACATTCGGAATTGGAATGTCTCCAAGGTTAGTACTCTCCCTAGAAACGATATATCTAATGAAAAGACCACTTTGTGGCAAGTTAATGGAATAAAAGATATATTTTTAAATTGTCCCATTGATGAGAAAAAAAAACCAATATTTGCAATGAGAAAAAATAAATTATGGAGAACTGATGCAGATATTAGGGAAGCAGTATTTAT
>Ga0209086_10000989_pt1 | contig 23419 bp, 20 predicted proteins | sample M_130207_XF_Meta_FD_187312 | JGI IMG/M metagenome (GOLD analysis project Ga0209086, IMG submission 187312) | Freshwater microbial communities from Lake Montjoie, Canada to study carbon cycling - M_130207_XF_MetaG (SPAdes) (version 2) | ecosystem: Environmental > Aquatic > Freshwater > Lake... | reverse complement strand
GAATAAGGCCCTAAGAAAAAGGAAATAAGTAAGCCGCCCTTCGTGGTGAAGAGCGGCTTACTCAATGTCTTGTCGTGCTTATGCCTTGACTTGAACCCATACTTCGCGAGTGGCGTCGTCCCACGTCGCGAATTCGAATTCTACGCCCAGGTCCTTGGCGTAGCCCTCAAAGCGAGGAACAACGTAGTCTTCCCACAGCCACTGCTCAGTCATATCGAACTGACCGATGCGTGAACCGGCGGCAAGGCAGGTCTTGAAGGGGGAAATCCAGGTGCGCCGCAGGCCATCGTCGGAGCGAGTGGTTTCCAGAACCATGTGGTAGTGGCAGGAGCTGTAGCCAGCAACAGCCAGGACCGCGAGTTCCTTCTTTCCCGTCACGGCGATGAGTTGGCCCATGCGCTCGTTGACCGGCTTCATGGTCTTTACATCATGTGCGTTCCAGTCGTCCATCAGGTCGCGTTCTTTAGCAAACTGGACAACCTGCAAGTGCAACTTGATGACCGCATCGTTGAGTTCGTGCTGATAAGGCACTTGCTCGTGCAACGTGCGCATGACCATCTTCACGCCAATGGCGAATTCCTTCTCGAGTCCGGCGATTACATCAAAGTCGGTCTGCTCAGAAGTTAAGTAGCGCTCAGCGATGGCAGCGAAATCGGGCATTCCACCAGGAGGTCCGCCAGCACCGGGTGGGGGTCCACCGGCTGCGACATGGGCGGGTGGTCCACCAGGCTTTGTGGTTTCGGGTGCTTGCGTCATGTTTACCTCTTCAGCGCTAGTAGTTCGTTAGGAAACGGATGGTCGAGGAATCTGGCGGTCAGCTCCCCAGAGTGCATTGACCAAACGCTCTTCAATGTCAGGTCCAAGTCGGCGAGCGGCTAGGACGTTGGCAGGGTCTCGCTTCACGATGGTACGGCGTAAAATTAGATCGCGCTCGGCCAATTCAGCACGTTTTTCAACCGGGACGGGCGTAGCTTCCTTGACCCAGCCAAGCCAGATGTCCACCAGGCGGTGGGCCTCGGTGCGCATGAGCTCCCAGTTCTCCTCGTTGTTGTCCAACGAGGAACAGATGGCGACGTCCGAGAGGACCTGGCGGATGTAGGCGCTACGGCTGACGAACTGGGTCAGGCGTGGGTCCACGCGCAACTCGAGGTAGTGCTCGTTGCGGGGCTCGATGTACTTGTCGAAGTAGTCGACATTGGTGTTCAGGTCCTGACGCGCAGGAGTGTCCAAGTAAATCCACGGGCGCGGCGAGGTGCCGAAGGCGATACCCAAGTGCGGAACGTCGATGTGCGGGCCAAGCCAGACGGTCACGTGCACGTTGACGAACGCGCGCTTGAAGTCGCCGATCCAGGCGTGCGCCAGCCAGTCAACTTCGGGGCCGGTATAGGCATTGAGTGATCCACCAGGCCCCTCAACACCGTCAGCGCCATAGTGCTCAAGGTCTGCGTAGCCGGGGTCACGGTGCAGCTCAAAGACCGGGCGAATCTTGTCCATCAATTCGTTGGAGATCTTCCAGCCGTTTTCCCAAACGTCCGTGACGTCGAGGGCGCCTGCGCCATCAACCATGTCCGCGATGAGAGCAACTGTTTCCGCCATGTTGGATTCCTCGTTTCGGGTAGAGCACAAGTGGGGATTGGACGTTGCCTAAGAGTTAGTCTGTTATCCAAGCCTGCGTGGTTAGTGGCGATACCCTTCCATATCAGGCCCAGCAAAGACACCCCGGTTGCCGCCTTTTTACCATTCGGGCAGGCAACACGGCTATTTCGGGACTAAAGTCACGGCTGAACTGGCACGGCCCTCACGCTGGGGGCATCATCGATGGAGGAGTTTTTCATGAGTTTGCCCAAGGACCTTGCGGAGCGCACGCTAGCCGAGATGGTGGAGCGCACTGGCGCAGTTGAAGTCCACGGCGAAGACGGTGGCGATTACTTGACCTTGATGAGCCCGTTTGGTCCCGACCCCGTCGGCAAGGTGCGCGTGTTCAAGTCGGACAAGGTGAAGAAGATCGTTTACGCCGGTTTGACGGTGGAAAAGTTCAAGATGGACACCCACATGATCTTTGGCTTTACCGCAGAAGACTCACCCTTGCCGCACTTCACCTTGGACTCGGTGAACGCCAACGGGAGTTTGGCCTTTCACCTTGACCTGATCACGAAGGCGGAGTTGTCTGTCCATGTTCCCTATATGGACTACGTCTATGGCGGCTTGACAGACACTTTCAATGACACGATCAAGTGGGAAGGGCTCTCGCGCGCGCAAGTTGGACCTCGTCAGTACGCGATGATGTCGCCATGGATGTTGGTCAGTCGCGCCACTGAACCCACCTTCCGCCGGTTCTCAGGTGAAGACGATGAGCAAGGTCGCGGTCCCGTTAAGACGTACTTGAATTACTGGCTTGACTTGCTCGATGCTGGGGTTCCCGATGATGTTGCGGCGACTGTGAACACGGACGAAATTGTGGCTCACGATCACAAGCTGCGGTACAACTTGTTCAGCCCCGAGGTTGACCCGGTCTGGCGTGACGTGGGCAAGATTGTTGGCGAGGACACGGCCGAGAAGATGCGCCAGATGCTCTTGTCGAATGCCTGGTAGGGGTAACCGGTAAGTTCATCGGTCATGGAGACCGTCGAAGAACGCATCTATCGTCGTCGCTGGTTAACGATGCTTACCCTGGTTTCAGGGTTGATCGTCGTGATCATCGACAACACGATCTTGAATGTCGCGTTGCCGAGCATCTCGCAGCAACTGGGTGCGAGCCAAGCCCAATTGACCGGCGCGATCTTGTCGTATGCCGTGGTGTTCGGGAGTTTGCAGTTCACCGCAGGTGTCCTGGGCGACCGATGGGGTCGTAAGCGCATCTTCATGATCGGGTTAGTGCTGTTCGGTCTGGCATCGCTGGCCGCGTCGCAGTCGCAAACCCCCAATCAGCTGGTCGGGTTCCGCGCGCTGATGGCTATTGGCGCCGCGATGATTACTCCTCAAACTCTGTCAATTTTGACCAACGTTTTCCCCCCAGCCGAGCGGGGCCGAGCCATCGCGATCTGGGCGGGATGCACCGGTGCATCCTTGGCCCTGGGGCCCATCGTGGGCGGGTTGCTGCTGGATTATTTCTGGTGGGGAAGCATCTTCTTCATCAATGTTCCCATTGTTATCGGCACGTTTATTGCCGCGTGGTTCCTTGTTCCTGAATCAAAGAACCCCAACGCGGGCAGAATTGATCCGGCCGGCATTGCCTTGTCGGTTGTTGGTTTGGGCTCTTTGATTTTTGGTTTGGTGTACGGCGGCGAAGAGCGTGACTGGTCATCGGTGTTGTCCACCGGGATGATTGTGTTTGGTGTGGCCATCCTGGCGTTGTTCGTGCTCGTGGAAAGCAAGATTGATAGCCCGTCCTTCGACGTGCGCTTCTTTAAGAATCCGCGCTTTAGTGCTGCTTCGATCGCGGCTGGGTTTGCCTTCTTTGCCCTTTTTGGGATTTCGTTCTTCCTGACCTTCTACTTCCAATTTGTTAAGGGCTTGACCCCGTTGCAGGCCGGTTTGTCGGTACTTCCCGTGGGAATAGCTCAGGTGATCTTTGCCCCGCGGGCACCCAAACTCGTCGCTCGGATCGGACCGAAGTTCACGATCGCTTTGGGATTGATCGTTCTAGCGATGTCCTTGTTTGGCTACGTATTTGTCTCTATAGACGATCCGGTCTGGCACGTCTACGTCCTCGGGTTCTTCACCGGTGCAGGGTTGGCTAATGTCGTGGCGCCTTCTACCGAGTCAGTGATGTCGAGCTTGCCGCCGGAAAATGCTGGCGCTGGTGCTGCGGTGAATAACACGACGCGTCAAGTCAGCGGCGCACTCGGCATTGCCGTCTTTGGAACGATCCTGCAGGTCATGTATGCCCGAGCTATTCAGCCATCGTTAGTTTTCCTGCCTGAATCGGTGCGTGATCAGGCCAGCCGATCCATCGGTGATACCTACGTCGTCCTTCGCGGCCTTGCTGAGACGGACCCAGCAGCAGCACAAAAAGCTGGTCAACAATTCTTGTGTGAGGCTGGCCAAGCGTGCGCTGCTGGGCAGGCCTACCTCACGGGCGTTCACGTCACAGCGGTTATTGCAGCAGTCTTTGCGTTGGCCGGGGCGGCTGTGGTCTTGCGCTACTTGCCACGGAAGGGGATGGCCGTGAGCTACACACGTTCGGCACCCGATAGTGAGCCCAGCGCACTGCCTGCCGACTAGGCCATTCGATGGACTCAGGGCTTGCACAAATCCTCGCAGTGATTGCGGCCGGCTTCAGTGCGGGCGCGATTAATGCCGTTGCTGCCGGTGGAACCTTGATTGCTTTTCCGGTGTTGTTGTGGGCCGGCGTGCCGCCGTATTCGGCAAATATTGCCTGCAGCATCGGGTTACTCCCCGGATATGCCAGCGGTGCGTACGGCTATCGCCACGTTATGGATCAAGTCGCAGCCATCCGTACCCGTTTGATTGTTGTCGCTTCCCTTGGCGGAGTAGTGGGCGCGTTGTTATTGATTGTTACACCGCGCGATTCGTTCACTGTCGTAGTGCCGTACTTGATTTTGCTCTCGGTCGCATTGTTTGCGGCGCGCCCTTGGTTAACACGCATGCTTCAAGCGCGCGGTTCGGGTCCGCAATTAGCTACGGCTCGCATGAGTGTTGCTTTGGGCGTGTGCATCTTCCTCGCGGGCGCGTATGGCTCATATTTTGGGGCCGCTTTGGGGATCGTGTTGTTGACGATTTTGGGCACTCTTTTGCACTCAAGCATGAAGGCCAGTAACGGGATGAAGTCGGTGCTGTCGTTTTGTTGTGTTGCCGCGGGAGCGTGTCTGTTCATCATTGCTGGGCGGGTGGATTGGCTCCCCGCGGCCCTCTTGGTCGTCTCCTCCACCGCTGGTGGATTTGTTGGGGCCCGCGTGGGGTTGCGCATCCCAGACGTGGCCCTTCGGTGGGTCGTCATCGTCATGGGAAGTGCGGCCTCCATTGGCCTTTTCCTCAAAGCCTGAGCCCATACGAGTCCTTGCCCCATCGATCTCAGTGCGACCTTTCCTTTGTCCCCTGTTGAGGGGATAAAGTCCCGCCACATCCAGATAGGATTGTCTGAACACACAAATAAACGAATTCTGTGTGCACCCCGATCGGATTCTGCGTCAGGTTCACTTATAAGAGGAGGCTGCTATGGGCGAAACCATGGTGTCTGTTGAAGAGTTGGTAGCCCAAAGTGGCCCCGTTGATGTCACGTGGGTTTATGAACAATGGCGCGAGAAGTTGGCCGTAATGATGGCCAAACTGCAGGATCGCTTCGAACTCGTGCCAGATGAGTCGACCAATGGTTTAGAAATTGCTGGCGAAATCGGTTCGGGGATTCACGGTCAAGTGCAGTGCTTTGCTGGTCCAGAGATTGACTGGATGGTCTATTCGTGGATGGCAGATCCCAAGAACGGATTTGCCAACATGCACATCACGATCAGTCCAGGACCGCAAGTAGACGTTCCCCTCTTCGGCATGGCTTTTGCTTGCTTTGGTGAGCGCCCGTGGGGATTTATGGATTTCGGGGCCCGCCGCGAAGCAGCCGTTAACACCGACTATTACTTCAAGTACTACGAGCCGCTTAATGAGCGCTGGCTCAATGTTCGACGGGACAATCCGCAACTCGACTGGTTCATGTCGCCATCAGGCTATGTGCGCCAGGTGCTGTCGCCGATCGCTTTTTGTTACTCCGGACCGCCGGAGCAAAAGACAGTTGACCTCATCCAAGGCGAAGCCGATTACATGCTTGACGAGTGGATGAAGATGTTCGATGCAGCCGACCCGGTTCCTGTGGATCAGCAGGACGAGTTGTGCCAATACACCGAAGACTGGCGTAGCACGGTGGCTCAGCTTGACCCAGCCAACAGCATCGCTGTGAAGCTCTTTGGTCAAGACATCTGTGACCAATTGGTGATGGCACTGGGTGGAACGCAGCGCCAGTTACCGCATGCCGGCAAGTTCTGGACCAAGTAGAAATTCACTGAGACGACGATGAGTGAACAGCAGAATCTGGTCCGGTCCCTGTGGGACGCAGTCAAGATAGAAGGCTTGGATGCGCCGTACGACACAGCGCACCTGCGCGTTTACTACGCAGCAACGAATCCGAACACTCTCGAAGTCGACATGTCGGGAATTATGCCGGCGGCTAAGCGGTCGCCGGCACCTGTCGTGCTGTTTCTTGGTGGCGTCAACATCGGTCAAGATTCGCTGCGTTGGTTGATGATCAACTTGGTGGAAGCCGGCTACGTGTGCGTCACCTTCGATCTGGTGGGCGAGCAGATGCCGGGCTTTTACGGCACCACCCCAGGGCTGGATCTGTCGGCACTTCAAGCAGGCGTGTATGGCACTCGACCACCATCGATTGCGATCCAGCCCATCCTTGACCGCTTGGCTGTTCTCAATGCGCAGGGAACCTTGGCGGGCGTGATGGATCTCGATCGACTCGTTCTTGGTGGCCACTCCGGTGGCGGAACGGTCGCCTTGGAGTCGGCGCGTAAGTCGTACTTCCCGTCGTTGCGAGCAGTAGTGGCATACGCGGCCCACACGGTGCCGGCTCAGGTTCTAGGCCACCCCGATGGCACGGTTCTCGAATGCGCCTCGGATATTCCAGCCTTGTTGATGGCAGGTACCGAAGACGGAACCATGAAGCGCAGCGCAGCTCGGTACCCAGGGCAAGACCCAGCAACGTTCAATCCGATCGTCATGACCTTTGAGCAGGGAATTCCGGGCGGTCGCGATGACGCGTGGTTTATTCAGTGGGATGGCGCCAACCATTTTGGGATGGGCTATCCATTGGACCCGACCTGTGCGCGTGCATTTCTTGACAGCGAGCCAACAACCGATCCCGCGCAAACGCGAGCGGATCTCACCGCGCTCGTTGTCGATTTTCTTGATGCATACGTTCGCGATGACTCGCAGGCTCTGACTGCTCTAGAGAAGTTGCTAACGGATCCGCCTAAGACCATCGGGCAAGTTCGCCGCCGCTAGCAGGTGATAGTCATCGGTTACTCCGCGTTGCCTACCATCGCCGCGCCAAGCAAGCTGTCCATGGACTTGGGTGTGGACTAGCCCAGATTTTCGGCTAGGGGTCTACGACCCAAGACGTGAATTGGGTTTGGGTCTAGACTGGGGTCAGCCCCTTTCTTTAGGGCGCCTAAAGGCTTCTCGCACATCATTCGCCTCGCCCTTGACCGCCCTGGGGCGCTTTGGAAGGTACACACTCAATGACTGATCAGGCTAATTCTTCTGGCGCTGCGACTGCAGCTAATGCTCCGATTTTCGTCAACACCGGAATCGAAGCCCCCAGCGAATGGCAAAAGGTTATTGAAGGAACCTGGCACGGTCGCCCATCTATCTTTGATGGCGAAGGCACCCATGTGGGGTATGAAAACGTGGCGCGCGCCAGCGAGTTTTCCAATGGCCAGACCCACTACTGGATGAACACCAAGTTCGATGGTGGCGGGCACCTGCGTAGTCGTCTTGAGCTCGGTGGAATGTTCTCCTTCGGTGTCATTGACTCAGACCAAAATCGCATTTACACCGGCCCTGACTTCTTTGGCGCGGGCCAGCCGTACGGCACGTTCGTTGACTCGAACTACTACTCCCAGGGCTGGCAGGCCGACCTCGTCACGTGGAACTACATCATCCCGGGCACCGATGTGCAGGTGTATTCGTCGGTCTGTTACGACGGCTGGACGCCAGCAATTGTCTTCGATGGTTTGTACCTGCGCACCTTTGACCACGAGACGAATCCTGAGACCCAAAAGCGCATTCAAGAGTTCAAGGATCAGGAAGAAGCCCTCGGGCAGATGAATTTCGTGACCCCTACTAAGGAAAAGGGAGCATGGAAGGGTTCTGTTGAAGTTTTCGGCGCTGATCAGAAGTTGATTGGCCACAGCGAAGTGGTGATTGAGCACGAGCCCATCGACTTGATTCGTTCCCGCCAAACGGTGACGTGGAGTGGGGTCTTGGAGCGGCAGTACACCTTTGAGCGCGTGCGCCTCGAGCACAAGACCATGTTCCACGGTCCTGACGTGTGGGGCAACCAGATGGCATACGGCCGTTGTGCTTTCACCGCTCAGCACTTCACCAATGAAGCCACCAAGATCAAGGGCCGCGAGTTCATGCTGAACTACGACTACGAATTGGTCGTTAACTGGCAGGTCCTTGATGGGAATGCCCTGACGCACGTTGTCGTGGGCGTGCTGACCTGGGAACCTGCGGTCTGACCCAGCCCTTGTCGGCTCTATCCTTTGACCTGACCCTTGAAGCCTTGTTTTGCCTGATTGACGGGCGATGTGGTCGCAGTTCAGGCACACTAAGGTGGCTTGACGACCCGATCAGGAAGTAGGGATAGATGACCGCGGTGAGTGATCGCCAAAGCAGTGCAGCTAGCGAGCCCAGCGAATGGCAAAAGAAGATCGCGGGGGAGTGGCATGGGCGACCGGGCCTGTTCGACCCAGAGGGCAACCACGTGGGCTATGAGCGCATTGCGCGCGCCAGTGAGGTATTGCCTGACGGCACCACGGTTTACTGGATGAATGGCACCTTGGATGGTTCCGGTCCGCTGCGCAACCGTTTCCAACTCGGCGCAGACTTCCGCTTTGAAGTCATCGACTCAGATGAGAACCGCGTGTACATGGGCCCTGACTTTTATGGCACGGGTCAGCCCTACGGCTTGTTCGTTGATGCGCACTACTACTCACCCGGATGGCAAGCCGACCTTCGCACGTGGAACCAAGTCCTTCCGGACGGCAAGACCCAGGTTTACTCATCGGTCTTGCACGACGGCTGGAGCGTGTGCGCGGTATTTAACGGCTTGTACAAGGTTGTTGATGTCGGCGCGAATGATCAAGAAACCCAAGGCTTCATTGATGCATGGATCCGGGACGAAACCGACCGCGCGCCTCGCCCTCACGTCTTGCCAACCAAGCAAAAAGGGGCGTGGACCGGAACTCTTGAGGTCTATGACGCCGCCTCACGGGAGAAGGTAGGCGACAACTTCGTCACCATTGACCATGAGCCTTTGTCGCTCGTACGTACCAAGCAGACGATCACCTGGGAAGGTGCGATCAACCGCAAGTACACCTTCGAGCGCTTGCGCCGCGATCAAAACACGACCTATGACGGCCCGGATATCATGGGAAATGCGCGCAACTACGGACGTGCCTTATTCACGAGTCAACACTTCACCGGTGGTGATGTGTGGAAGATTAAGGGCCGCGAATACCTGCTTGACGACTCCCAGTCGTTGAGCATTGTGTGGGAAGCATTTAAGGGCGACATGCTCACTAACGTCATTTTCGGACAGCTGGATTGGAAGGCACAAGCATGAGCGAGAACCGTTCCGTCGTCGTCACTGGTGGAACTCGTGGCATTGGCCAAGGGCTAGTGCGCGAGTTCATCAAGGCTGGTTGCCGCGTCACCTTCACCGGATCCAGTGAGGCATCCACGGCTAAGGGCCTGGAGGCTCTCGGTGGAGCGTCGGCGAACTTGACGGCTGCGGCATGCAACATCACGGACCGCGACCAAGTTCAAGCTGTGTGGGATCACGCCGTTGCGACGTACGGTCGGGTAGACATCTGGATTAACAACGCAGGCATCTCTTTGCCGCGCAAGGCTTTTCAGGATCACTCGGTTGCAGACTTGCAGGACATCGTCGACACCAACATCGTGGGAATCTTCAACGGTGATGCGGTGGCGATGAAGGGCATGTTGGCTCAAGGTTCTGGTTACATCTGGAACATGGAGGGCTTTGGCTCCAACGGTCAGACCAGTTCAGGCCTGGGTCCGTATGGCGCGACCAAGCGTGCGCTGAACTACCTCACCAAGGTACTGATCAAGGAACTCAAGGGAACCGGCGTTGGCATGGGTTACCTCAGCCCCGGCATTGTCGCGACTGACTTGTTGATCCAAGACTACGAAGACGACATGGAACAGTGGGAAAAGGTCAAGAAGACCTTCAACATCCTGGGTGACACGGTGGAGACCGTCACGCCTTACCTTGTCGAGGGTGTCTTGAAGACCGAGAAGAGTGGAAAGCGCGTGGCATGGCTGACTCCTGCAAAAGCTGGTGGCCGCTTCGCGACAGCCGGGTTCAAGAAGCGCAACATCTTTGACCAGATTGACCCCCGCAAGACCATGGATCAGCAGGACGCCTCGTAGTGGCCTTGACTGACTGCGTTACCTATCCGTTGGTCTTAGCGGCCGAAGATATCGTTCCGATTGTTCTCGCTGGTGTGGGCTATTGGTACCTGTCCAAGCGAGTGCTCAATGACTTTGATGGATCGCCAGCTGTTGCCTTAGCCATGCGAATCGCCGCTGTGCTTTTGGTGGTGTGTTCGTTCCTGGCCGGACCGGTGCGAAAGATCCTTGCAAACGTTGCTGCGGTACCTATTTGCGCGCCGGATTTCGATGTCCCCTATTCACAATTTCAGATTCCCTTTGTCAGTGCGCTGGCCCCAGGGTTTGCGATCTTGACTTGGGGCGTGATCTGCACACTCAAGGGCCGCAAGGTGGCCTTCTGGCCGGCGAGTGTGTTGCTCGCGCTCGGTGTGGTGGGTGCGGTTGCCGTGGGTGAGCGGACCATATTGTTCGCAGTAGGTGGTCTGTGGGCCACGGCCCTGGCTGTTTCGGCCGGAATCCTTGCTTCTCGCCAACGCGATTTTGTGACAACGGGACTCTTTGCCCTGTATGCCTTGGGTACTTTGGCCCTTCCGCCGATCAGCTCAAAAGGAAATGTTTCTGATGTAAAAGTTCAGTGGTTGGCGCAAGGGATTAATACGGCTACACAGGCCCTCTTTCTCTACGCCTGCTATCGACTCTTTACACGTTTTCAACGCCAGTCCACGAACACCGTTGTCTAGGGAGAACACACATGGCTGATCAACTCGCTTTCCGCAAGAAGTTTGGTGTCTTGGCACCGAGTACCAATTCCATCGTCGAGCCGGACTTCAATCGCATGGGTGTTCCCGGCGTTACGCCGCTGTTTAGCCGCATCCACATCTATGACCAAGACCTGTCAACTGAAGCGCAGATGGAAAAGTTGCGCGTACAGCTCGATGAGTCCTTGGACTACGCCATTGACCTGGTCTGCACGGCCGAAGTTGACTACATGGTCATGGGGATGTCGGCTGAGACCTTCTGGGGTGGCGTTGCGGGCAATGACTACTTCAAGGCACGCGTCAAAGAACGTTCGGGCGGGCTTGAGGTGGCAACTGGTGCTGAAGGGTGCCAAAAGGTCCTCAACAGTTACAACGTGAAGTCCATCTCTGTTGTCACGCCGTATCAAGAAAACGGTGACCGAGAGGTCATCAATTACTTTGAGGAGATTGGCTTTGAGGTCAAGAAGTTGATCGGCCTCAAGCGTCCAACCGCGGTTTCCATTGCTCACACCACAGAAGACGAACTTCGCGATGCCCTCATTGAGCTCAATGAGAGCGGCGCCGAGGCGATTGTCCAAGTGGGCACGAACTTGTCCATGGTCCGCCTAGCCGCTGAGGCCGAGCGCTGGTTCCACAAGCCTGTTGTGGCTATTAATGCTGCGACGTGGTGGATGGCCCTGCGTGAGAATGGCATCAACGACAAGCTCTACGGCTTTGGCCGCATGTTTGAGGACTTCTAACCGCTCTTAGTTAGTCAACAAAGGGGTGTCAACGGGTGCGACCCGGTAGCACCCCTTTGTTGTGCGGTCCTTCAATGTGCAGGTGTCGTCCCACGTGATCTGACGTAGTGTCGTCGCACCGGCGTATTGGCCTTGCGTCCAGTTAGACCCGTAAGCAACAGCCGAACTGTAGCTAGTGCCCAACGACCACATGGCGTCTTTGAATGCATTGGGAGTCACGTTCTTGGGGGCCTTATCGAGGGCCGCCTTGAGCAAGAGGGTGGCATCGCAGAACTGCAAAATGATGCGGTAGTTTTCGCGGTTTCCTTCAGGCGGGTTAGCGCCAGCCGCATCAACAATTTGCTTGCACAGACCTTCATTCGGCCGAGCGGGATCCGGGAATGGCAGGGTCGAGGAGTCGCTCCGGTTATCTGATGAGGGAGAGAATCCAAGCCCGATCATTCCGATCCGACTTTTCCCAACGATGGTTTCGGGGTTGTCGACAAAGAATGCGGGGTTGTCGTATGAGGACATGGTGTACCTCGCTGTTAGTTCCTCGGCTTCAGTCGAGGACAACGCCACTGCCTCGATCCGTTCGCCGCCAAGGGCAATCACCCGGTCCAAACCCTGGTTTTTTGCGCCAGAAAGGGCCGCCGAGGAGGTGGCACCGAGGGAGCCAATGTTGGAGACGTCAATAAAGAAATTTGCGGACTTTGTCACGCCGATGCTCTGCAGATAAGGGGTCACGATCGTATCGATGGCTCGTCGTGAGACCGCCGCATCGGGGGCAATGACAGCCACCCCTTGTGCGCCATCAAACCAACCAGCTGCTTTCAGATTCGGCAGTAGCGTCTTGACGTAGGAGTCGAATGGCGGAAGCGACGTGGACCACAGGTAGGGGCTGTAGGTCTGGTACTCCTGCTGATCAAGAGGGACATACGTCTGGTCCAACATGATCGCTCGCGCAGATTGGTAGCACGGGCGAGCATTGTTTTGGAATTGACCGTCCATGGCGATGGCAAAGATTTCCGCGTCCTGCGTGAAGGCTCGGCACTGAGCTTCCGCATATTCGGGGCTGTCGAGTTGTCCCATGTAGGGCTTGATAATCGGGTTGATCTTGCGCCCGCCCGCCCCACCGTTGGTATTCACGTAGTTGACGACCGCCTGGATACCTTTGGCGGTGACATCAAAGCCGCCGTCTTCGACATTTTTAAAGCCCAAATTCTTGGCGACTTCGCCGATGTCAACGACCAGATAACCAACATTGACCGTGTCAGCCGAAACTCCAGGCGATGGTTGGTCCGCAGGACCGCCAGCGGCACTCGCGTCGCCGCCACTTCCGGCGGCACCGCTGTTGCTGTTGCTGGAACTGCTACATCCTGCAACAAGGGCAGCGCAGGCCAACAGAGCGATCAGTGATCGAGCGATGGTGAAACGTGACGAGTGCACGGCGTACCTCCGCCGCTTACATTACGACACTGTGGCGGTAAATGGACCTGATCTTTCAACTGCGGTCATATCTGCGCCCAAGTACGAGCGCACCACATCGGGGTGATTTCGCACAGCTTCAGGTGAACCCTCGGCGATGACCGCCCCAAGCTCCATGGCAACCACTCGCTGCGCTAGACGAAAGAGCAGGGGGAGATCGTGTTCAACCACCACCAGGGTGGTTCCCAGATCGCGGTTGACTCCGGTCAGGAGTTGAACCAAACTCTCGCCCTCAGATTGAGCAATTCCACCGGCAGGTTCGTCCAGCAAGAGAACTTGTGGATCCAGCGCCAGCATGCAGGTGATTTCCACCATGCGACGAGTTCCGGTAGAGAGCTCACCCACGGGCTTGGCTTGCAAATAATCAAGCCCCATCACTTCGAGGTACTGCATGGCGCGTGCCTTCTTGGCTCGATCAGCCATGGGCAAGCCCAGTAGCGAGCTAGTCACTCCGGTGGGAGCAGTGCGCTCCATGGCGACCATCACGGTTTCCAGAACGCTTATCGTTGGGTACAACCGAGCAGCCTGGAACGAGCGCACGAGACCGAGTTTGGCCCGAGCCTCCGGAGAGAGCTTGGTGATGTCGCGACCGTTGAACACGATGGAGCCGCTGTCGGGCGCGGTGAAGCCGGCAATAATTTCAAACAAGGTGGTCTTGCCGGCGCCATTCGGCCCGATGATTCCCAAAATCTCACCAGGCTGGACGGCCAAGTCCACGCCCGTAACGGCCTTGATGCCGCCGAATGAACGTGATGCCCCGGTGACTTGAAGGATCGGGGGCAACGCCTGTGGATCGATTCCGACGAACGGATCACGGCCAACGTTTTGCTTCAGGGGCGTCACATCAATCACAGCAATGCGGCGGTCCTCGCCATCGACTTCACCTTCGTCGAAGCGAATGGCGGCTTGTGGATCAACACCTTGCAACCGCGCCAGGCCAAAGGCCGCGGAATTGCGCACGCGGACAAGCAATCCACCTAGGCCGCGAGGGATGAGAACGATGATGATGACGGAGAGCAGGATTAACAATGGTGGGATGAATTCATTCAGTGTCACTAATTGTGGGACGCGGCTGTAGAGCGCACCGATCACTGGTCCGGGAAGGACACCTAAACCTCCAAGCACGCTTTGTGAAACCACATCAACGCTGAAGGCACCCTTGAAGAAATCAGGCGTCAGGGTCGTGACCGAGTTAGCGATGACGACGCCGCCAAGTCCAGCAATTGCACCAGCAATAGCAAAGGTTTGAAGTTTGCGGTACGGCGCAGCGATCGTGAATGCTCTCGCTGCGTCTTCATTGTCACGCAGTGCACGAAGGACTCGACCCAAACCGGTACGACGGATGTTGGCCGCGATCAAGAAAGCAATCACGAGGAACACCAAAGAGAATAGGTAGTAGTTTTTTGGCAAACTGAAGTTGATATTGAGACCTGAAATTTGCAACGGATCAACGCGAATTCCCGAAGCGGTGGGGCCGATGAGAATCTCTTGGCGCAGCAACCACGATGAGGTGGCAAACGAGAAGGCTAGGGTGCTCACAGCTAGGGCAAGCCCGCGCAGTCGAAGGGCGGGAATTCCGACCAACACCGAGACGATGGCGCCAACAACTACGCCAGCCAGAAGCCCAAGGAAGAACTGTCCGGTCGCGGCTGAAACCTTGACGGCAACGGTGCCCGCGATGGCGGCAAAGGCGAATTGACCCAACGAGAGTTGGCCAGCAACTCCCGTCAGCACGCCCACAGACAAGCCCACGATGGTGAAGCCGACGGCGAACGTCAAAATCGTGGCCGTCTTATTGGTTACGGTCAGGCCGATGTACACCGCGAAAGCCAAAGCGATGACCGAGATGAGGGGAGTAATCAGCCGAACGGTGAAGAGTCGACGAATTTGGGTGGGCAACTGGGGTGGATACAACTTGTTCCACTCACCGCGGTCTTCGTCACGACGCGAAGAAAGTTTGGGCTGGAGGAGCAAGCCAGCAAAGACCACGATGACCAAGGCAAGTTGCGGCAGCCCAGGCAAGTTTTGATTGCTTGCCAAGACCTGGGCCGCGACTCCGATCCCGACGGACGAGAAGAAGGCGATCGGCAAACTTTGGAAGCGGCCAAGGACGGCGCCGGCGAGCGGCAAGACCAGAAGCGATGGACCGAGGAAGTCCTTGTCCGGCAAGTTAATCGTTGGGTACACCAAGATCACAGAGAACGCGGCGATAGCGCCAGCGATTCCCCAGGACAAGGTGACCATGCGGCTTGCCGACACTCCAGCCAAGGAAGCGGCATCGGGGTTGTCAGCAGCGGCTCGAATTGCCAGTCCGTAACGCGAGCGGCGAAGAAACAGCGACAGCGCGAGCAGAACGAGTGGGGCGAGCAAAACGATGGCGACAAAAGAGGGTTGGATGGTCGTCGCGCCTAGCTTGAGGCCAGTGAGGAATCCCGGTAGCGCTGGCTTGGGGAACAAGCGACCAGATGCGTTGCTTTGGTTAACCACCAAGCCAAAAATGATCAGGAATTGGGCTAGACCGAGGGTGACAACGGTTCCAAGCACGCGGGGGGCGTCGGAAATTCGACGCACAAATCCCCATTCGACACCGGCGGCGATGAGTGCTCCGGCCAAGATGCCGACCGGGAACATCAGCCAGTAGGGCAGTCCCTGTTTAGCAACGATGGCACCGAAGATGGAAGCGGCGAAAATTCCGATAGCCACGTGGGCGAAGTTGATGAACCGGCTAGCGCGGTAGACCAGGACGAGTCCGATAGACAAGAGCCCGTAGAGGAACCCCGTGAAGAGTCCACTCAAAATGTTGGGGAACGAAAGGTCGAATCCACCGAGGTTCATGCGGGGCTCCCAGATTTATCAAGGGTGACGGGATTGGCGTCGGCGGTAGTTGGATGGCCACCCAGGCTCAAGGCTTGAACGAGTTCCGGCTGGGCGAGGAGGTCCTTTGCGTTTCCTTCATAGACGATCTCGCCCTTTTCCATGAAGTAACAGCGGTCTACCAAATTCAGGGCAACGTTGACGGATTGCTCAACAACCAAGATGGCAGTGCCGCGTTCGTTGAGTTGGCGCACCATTCCCAAAAGCTCGCCAACCACAATGGGGGCCAGGCCGAGGGAAAATTCATCAACGACCAAGACCTTCGGCTTGGTGATGAGGGCCTTGGACAGACCGAGCATCTGTTGCTCGCCACCACTGAGGGTCGAGCCCAACTGATTGCGGCGATCGGCAATCTTGGGAAAAACTTGGAAGGCTTCGTCGATGCCTTGTTTAATGCTGGCTCTGTCGCGCCCCAAACTAAAGCCGTACATCATGAGGTTTTCGTAGACCGTCATCGAGCCGAACACAGCGTTGCCACCCACAATTTGGGACAAGCCCAGGGCTACACGCTTGCTGGCGTTAATGTCCGTCACGTTTTCACCGCCTAGGCGAATGACTCCAGCCTGTGGTGATTCCAATCCGGAAAGTACGCGAAGCAAGGTGGTCTTACCCACTCCGTTAGGGCCAAGGAGCGCAACCATTTCGCCTTCATTAACCCGCATGGATACATCAAAGAGAACCTGCACGGATCCATAAGCGAAATCAATGTTGCGCGCCGAAAGTATGGGAACCGCTCCGGATTCATTTACGGCTTCATCAAAGTCTTGGGTTTCGTCGTCGACTCCAAGACGAGCATCAAGGTCAGGCCCCACTGCACGAATAAGTTTCTTGGACCGACGCCAAAACAAAATCATGGGCAAACTTGCGACCGCGAAGGCGACTCCGTAGGCGGCGCTGCCACCGATAAGCGCACTCACGGCGCTGATCACCAGAAGCGCAAGGAGTGAGCCTCCAATGGTTGAAAACAGAGATATTCCCACCGCCGTGGGCCGGTCTTCGGGCTGAATAACCGAAAGCATCGTGATGTCGAGAGCAACCCAGGCTAGGAACCCACCGATCGCTGCCAAGGCAAGTTGCGGGGAGATGACCGGGCGTACGAGTCCGATCAGTAACAGTCCAGCAAATCCGATAATCAGACCAAGGGGGATGACCGCTGCTAGTGCTTCAGGTGAGCGCCGGACAGATTTTTCTAAGCCACGCGCTACGAGGTAGAGAGTAAGGAAAGCAACAGCGCTGGCGATCGTTATCACGAGCGCTGCGGTGCCCTCTTTGAGTTCGCGTGCTTGCGCAAGACGGACGATGGGAACGATCAACGCCGCCCCTGCACACCAGCCAATAGCAACGTAAGAAGTGAGTGCAAATTTCACGGTCGGGATGGATCGCACGCGCAGCGTGGATTCGGACCACGAGGGGCGCAAGCCGGCGACGGGATCATCAACTTGACCCATGGCGCGACGAAGACGATCTGGTTCTGCTCCGCCTACCTTTGTTTCCGTCAGGAGCAACGAGCCCAAGGACAGGACGACGGCCAAGATGCCGGAGAGGAGTAGTGCCTGGCCAGCGCCAATATCGATGCCAGCAATGGCGATCCAGGCACACGCACCACCTAATGCGCTCCCGATCAGGGTGCCCATGTGCGTGCGGGCAATGGCTCGGGCGCGAGCTTCCGGCACGGTCGAGTCGAAGGCCAGAGTGCGCCAAATAGGAGCGCCTAGTCCAAATAAAACGCCACGTGCCAGCGCTACGAGCAGGAACCAGCCAAACGCTGGGATGAGGTTCATTAGTAGCGCAAATACGGCTGAGTTCACGGCGAAAATCACCGAGGCTGCCGTACGACGATTGAAGGGAACGCGGTCGCTGAGTGGCGCACCGACAAGTCCGGCCAAGATGGCCGCAGCGATGACCGTTCCGCCCACCGTTGTGGTGGTCCAGTTGTTGTCGCGCGCGATTTCAGGGGAAAGCAAGAGCAGGGTCGTCAAGGGGAGCGCGACAGAAGCGTTGATGAGAGAAAGTCCCAGGACCCGTCGTCGGGCGCCGGTAGGAACGGCAACTTTCCACTTGGGGATCGTGATGTCCCCGCTGATACCTACGGCAGTCCGGGCCGCGTCACGTACCGATGCTTGCAGGGTTGGGATTTGTTCTACCCCAACATCTGTTGGGCTAGTTGGTAGCGAACGGGACATTCCCACCTCGGTATAAGAAGCACCCGGGCTTGCCGGATACGGGGTTTAGGCAGGTCGTTGATTCGTAAACAAGGACTCGACCAGTGTTGCTAGCCGCGTACTGCCCGTTACCAATTGACCCGCCGAACGTAACAGCAGAACTGTATCCGCTTCCGACCTGCCATGCCGCATCGCGGAAGGCGTTAGCCGTGAGGTCCTTCGGGGCTTTGTCGATGACGGCCTTGAGGAACAAGTTGGCATCGCAGTACTGCAAGCCTTCCTTGTAATTGGGGCGCACACCGTCGGGCGGGGTAGCTCCGGCTGAATCGATAATTTGCTTGCAGAGCCCCTGATTGGGGGTGGCCGGGTCTGGGAACGGAATGGCTGGATCTAGGCGGATGTCACCAGCAGGCAAGACGCCAAAGCCGATCATGCCGGTCAATGTGGTGTCGACGATGGTCGCCGGGTTGTCTTGTAAGAACAGCGGACTGTCATAGGAGGAAATCGCAAACTTTGCCTTCGACGTAGTGGCTTCTTGGCTGGACAACATGATGGGCAAGATCCGCGCACCACCAACGACGATGACGCGGTCCAGGCCGGAGTTAGCTGCACCAGTGAGGGCGGCAGATGAACCAGCGCCAAGGGTTCCGATATTCGCGGTATCAACAAAGAAGGTTTCAGACTTGGTGATGCCGTTGGCAGCGAAGAAGGGCTGCACGATCTCCGTGATGTCGCGCCGAGCAATTTCATTGTCCACCCCGACAACGGCAACGCCCGCTGTGCCGTTGAACCAGCCTTGGTCTTTCAACGCAGCCAATTCGGTACGGAGGTAGGCGCCATATTCAGGCCAGCTAGGCGACCATAGGTAGGGGGAAAACTTCTCGAATTCCTTTTGATCTTGGGCGAAAAGGGACTCATCCAACATGATCGTCTTGCGTGCGAAATAGCACGGGCGCGCGTTGTTTTGGAACTGTCCTTCAAGGACAACCGCGAAAACTTGCTCATCCTGGGTGAAAGCGTTGCAAAAAGATTCAGCGTATTCGGGGTTGTCAAGACCGCCGCCGTACTTCTTAATGATGGGGACGATCTTGCGTCCATTGAGGCCACCGTTGGCATTGACTGCATTGACGGAGGCTTGGATTTGCTTAATCACTCCATCGGCGCCACCGTAGTTCGCGGTCTTGAAGCCTAAGGATTCTTGGAGTTCGCCCAAGTCAGGGACGATGTAGCCGATTTTGATCGAGTCCGCAGTTACACCAGGGGACGCATCATCTGCACCTGCGGCCGCGCCCGATCCCGAGCTTCCTGATCCGGAGGAAGTGTCAGCCTTCGAGCCACACCCAGCCACGAGCGTGGCGATGAGTGCGAGCGCGCCAAGGGAAGCGATCGTACGAGTCCAGTTACCGCGTGAAGCAACGAATGGGGGTGCCGCAGACATAGGGGTGAGCGTCCTTTGTGGGGCAGTAGGGAAGTGGCAAAGCGCAGGAACGACCGTCGTCGTACAGACGGCTTCTGGTGCTTCGTAGTGTGCTGTCCTTACCCTAAGTCGGGCAAGCGCCCGCGTCAACGAGGTTGAACGACATCGATTTCGCACAATCCCTTGCACGGTGAAGGTAAACGGCAGATGGGTTGACGCTGAACGATGCCTGAATCTATTGTTCACCTGCGGGAACGTTAGGCATTGCCTGATGCTTCAGATTGCAGTTTTTCTTCCCCTCATGTGGTGTGGTGATATGGCGGGCAAGAACGCGACAATGGCCTTACCCACCTCGTTCCTGACGAGCCGTCGAATGGATACATAGCGTGACGCGTGGTTCAGTCTTGCGATTGACGTCTTCAATTGCTGCAGTTGCGTTTGTCACAGCAGGCTTGTTGCCGATGGCGAACACCGCACAAGCCGCCGACAACGGAGCGTGGTCGGCATCTCCCACGAAGCAAGGCACATTCACTGCTCGTCAATATTTCTTTCTCGAACTCTCACCTGGTGCCACGGTTAAAGATTCCGTAACCGTAAAAAATGCTGGCCAGGTCGCGCAGGTACTTGATCTCTATCCAGCCGATGCGTTCAACGTTGAAAGCGGCGCAGGCTTTGCGCTACGCAAGCGAGGCGATAAGAACACTGACGTCGGTTCCTGGATCACGCTTGATAAAACCCGAGTCGAAGTCCCCGCCGGCGGAAGCGTGAGTGTTCCGTTTACCGTCACGGTCCCGAAGGGTGTGACTCCCGGTGACCATGCCGGCGGTGTGGTCACGATTGAGCCTGCTCCGGCCCCCAGCGGAGATAACAGTCAGATTCAAATCCAACGAGCGTTAGGTGTGCGCACCTATGTGCGTATTGCTGGTCCCTTAACTCCGGCTCTATCCATCACCAAGGTTGACCTGAAGGTACGCCCTGCGCGCCTTCCATTTATTGGCCAGCAAGGCGGCGCCACGGTCACCTATTCGGTGCGTAACAGCGGCAACGTTCGACTCACTGCGGATCGCATCATCACGCTGGACGGCCTCTTTGGTCGCACCTTGCGCAATACCGGGCGGGGTCCGATTCCGGAAATCTTGCCTGGATCAACGGTTGTATTGACGGAGAGCTTTACCAAGATGCCGGTGTTGAATCAAGTCACCGCAAACGTTCGCTTGATCGCCTCGGAGGGCAAGGTGGATACGTCGGGATCAGCTACCGCGCTTGCTGTTTCGTGGGTCTTCTTGTTCTTGTTGCTCTTAATCATCGTGGGTATTGTGGTGGCGGTCTTTTGGTCACGACGTGAAGCAAACTTGGTGAGCCAGATGGCCGCCGATGCGGGTCCTTTGTCACCGACAGGAGACCTACTGTGAGTGGTCGCACCAAAGCAGTAGCAGGATCGCTGGCCGTCGGGCTCGTTGCCTTGATGCTGGCTGGGCTGTCCACGGTGGCCCAGGCTGCTGATCCGATCCCCGGTGCGGGCACCACGGTGGGAACAGTTGTTGATCCAGCGAATCCGTTCGCGGTGCCAGCAGCCCCCACCGGTCGCACAGCAAACGTCGCCCCACCCATCGCCAAGGTCGGCGATTCGGTCATTGTGACGGGCTCGGGTTGGCCCGCAGGCTCATTGATCACTGTTGCCGTGTGTGGCAATAACTATCTGAATGGTTCCGCTGATTGCCAGGCCACGGGTCAAGGCCAGACCACGGCAAATGCCAATGGTGAGATTGCTGTGCAGGTCGCATTACCAGCCTTGCCGCCATCGCCGTGTCCTTGTGTTGTGCACATCGCGTCGCTTGCGGATACCAACACGGTGGATGTTCCATTCACCATCACAGGTGCACCAACAGCAACCCCGTCGCAGACGGTTAACCGTCGTTCAGTCGATGTGTCGGCACGCCTTACCGGCAGTGGCCCACTTGCCGCTTACCTCGGTGGAGCAGCAAAGCGTGAACTGGTTATTTCTGTAACAAATACGGGCTCGTCGGACTTGCTTAATCCTGTCCTGAACCTGACAGTGGGCCGTGGTGAAAATCCTGCTACCCCGCTCACCAGCCCTAGTGGTCAACAGCCGGCGTTAGGCACGATTAAGCCATCACAGACGGTTGAGTATCGGCAAAGCGTCACGCTCGGCCCCCCGGCTTTTGGCCAGTACCGGGTCAAGGGCGAGTTCATTGGTTTGGACTTGATCACGGTTGATCAGCAAAAGGTGAACGCGGGAGTTCTCAGTTTTTCTGTCGCGACGTCTAGTTACCCGTGGCTCTTGATTTTGATTGCGTGGCTATTGCTCCAGATTCCGCTCTTGGGTCTGTACAAGCGCCGCCCAGTGGAGAAGCCATTGAGTGAAGACCCCCTCATTGAGCAACTTCCGGTTGCCTCGGGTGCTCCAGGCTTTGGTGTGAGTGCGTTTGATCCCGCGCCCGCCATGGCAGGTGCCCCTGTTGCACTGGCTGCTGCAGTGGCTCGACCCGTGGTTGACACTCCGGCTCCGCCACCACCGCCCGGTTACCGAGCAATTCAGCCAGCTTCTGCCACCCCCCCTCCGGCACCGTTGCCTCCGATGCCAGCGGCACCTGGCGTAGCACCAAGTGCTGTTCCCGCACCTTCCGTACCGGCTCCTGCTGGCGTGGAAGCACTGCGTGCGTTGTTGCAGCCACCCACGCAGTAGCGAGCTAGACGCTCTGCAGGAGCAGTTCAGCAACTTTCGTTGCGTTGGTTAGTGGACTGTCATGCGGTCCAACCATGACCTCGTAGGGCTGACCGCTTTCGTCCAGTCGCATTCGCGTGAGTTGACACGGAAATGTTGCGGGAGTGTCAGAGAAAAATATGTAGCGGGTGGGCACGTCATTGGCGGCGGGATTTTCCAACGCGACGGGTTCGAGTGACGGACCAAGTGGAGTGGGAACAAGGCGTGCGTTGACGTAGTCGACGAGGGACGTATCAAGGAAACCTTGTTCGGTGCCCACGGGTCGAGCTGGGATGCTCATCGCGGGGTCCAGATTGTCCGGTGGCGCCGGCGAACCGGGCGGATTGAGGTCCACACCTCGCTCCCCGTTGCGCGGCACCGCCGCATCTAGATAAACAACGCGTGCAATGTTGTTAGCACGCACTTCAAGCACGCATCGGCACACCAAGCCGGCCTGGCTGTGAGCAACCAAGATCACTGGTTCGTCCTGTGCATCAATGGCCGAGACCACGTCAGCAACCCACTCACCGAGTCCAATTGCGGTACCGACTCGGTCAGAGTGGGGTTCGCATCCGGTTAAAGTCGGGGCAATGACGGTGTGCCCGGCCGATGTCAGGAAAGGAGCCAACTGATCCCACGCCCAACCACCACGAAATGCACCATGGACTAAGACGAAAGTCGCCATTTAGGTCAGCGCATCCACAACGTCGTTGGTGGGCCCAGTGTCAAGTACGACGTCAACGAATTCCCGCGGGTAGGACTCGTAGGGCTTCATGTGTTCGTACATCTTTTCCGTGTAAGCCACGTACCCTTCGCGCTGCGTGCATTCGAGGTAAGAGTCAACCTTGTCGAAAAAGCGCATGTTCATAAAGTGGGTGCGATCCTCTTGGCCACGAACGAGTACTCGACGAATAAAGCCAGGGTGGTCGTCAAAGAATTGCGCGAAGCCTTCAGAGAAATTGATGTACGCGTCCGCGTGCTCCTCAGCGTCGATAGTCCACGCATGCGAGATGACAATAACCATGCGATGGATAGTACGCGAGTAAATCGTTGGCGGGAGGTTATGCCAACGTGATAGTCATGATGGCGGTGTAGCGGTCAGCCGACTGGAAGGCCGGAAC
>Ga0209086_10000987_pt1 | contig 23431 bp, 15 predicted proteins | sample M_130207_XF_Meta_FD_187312 | JGI IMG/M metagenome (GOLD analysis project Ga0209086, IMG submission 187312) | Freshwater microbial communities from Lake Montjoie, Canada to study carbon cycling - M_130207_XF_MetaG (SPAdes) (version 2) | ecosystem: Environmental > Aquatic > Freshwater > Lake... | reverse complement strand
TAAATAAATGACTATTTATTATATATCCATCACCTATATTATTATTTGTAGATGGTAAATTTGATGTTGAATCAAATGCTCCCTTTATTACAATGGTTCCGGGATTTACACCGCCAATAACTGTGTTAGGGGGTAAGGTTAATGAACCATTTGCATTAGTGCCTATCTGATTTCCACCAATATACATTGTATTCATACCAACATATGCATCCATAACATATATAGATTTAAAAGGTTTCTCTATACTTCCAATACTATACGTGGGTTTATAAACATAATGATGGGGGTTTTTAGTATCCAACACAAAGTTTGAATATTTGTTTGTATTTCCGGTACCTCCAGAAAGTGCTTCAGGTATACTAGTATCAGGTATAATGTCACTATATACTATTCCGCCAAATCCTCCAGTTGCGCCAGTTGCGCCAGTTGCTCCTCTGGCGCCAGTTGCACCAGTTGCACCAGTTGCGCCAGTTGCGCCAGTTGCGCCAGTTGCGCCAGTTGCGCCAGTTGAGCCTGTCGCACCATCAGCACCTTTCGCACCATCAGCACCTTTCGCACCATCAGCACCTTTCGCACCATCAGCACCATTTAAACCATCAGCACCACTTGCACCTTCCTCACCAGCAGCACCAGTATCGCCTTTCGCACCAGCAGCACCATCTGCGCCTTTCGCACCGGCAGCACCGGCAGGACCAGTGACACCATCGTAACCTCGCGGACCTTGAACCTGACCAACATTAGACCAACCGGGTGGTGCGGGCGGGGCAACCGTTCCTGCCCCTCCAACATAAACATATAAATCACGAGTACTGCTTATAATATATGAATCACCGACTTTGCCAATTGAATCTTTAAGATATGAAAACAAATCAGTATCAGTGTTATATGCTCCAAGTATTTTGATAGTTCCCGGATTTACGCCGCCAATAAGTGTACCGGGTGGTAATGTTAATGAACCACCATTATCAGTGCTTATTGCGTTTTCGCCGATGAAAATTGTTTTTCTCGAAACATATAAACTTTCAAATTTGTGGTCGGCACTTCCTAAATTTATACCAGATCTGCCGGGTAAAATATTTGTATTCACAATAATATTTCCAGTTGAATCTGAATTTATTTTAGTGTTTGAATCATCCCCAATCTGTATTTGTGAAGTCTTTATTTGTGAAGTATATAGAGTTCCAGAAGAATATATATTATTAAATGCCTGCCCCGTTCCTCCCAAATTATAAGTACTATTATTTTTTGGAATAATATTAGTGGAAATGTTTGTTAAATCCACCGCCGATCCCGGACCCGTTGCACCAGAATAATGTTGTATTGCATTTATTGTAACATCTCTTAAAAGATCCTTTTTTAAATTTTCCATATCGTTAGCCGCATTTTGAATAAGCGCATTAGTCGTTTTTGTCGCAAGATTTGAAAGGTTGTGTAAAGACGCTTTTGTTTTTTTATTTGTTAAATCCCTTCTTAAATTAATATTCAAATCTGATGGAGGCGGCATATGAATTATATAATTAAATTATATAATTTATTTATAAAAAATATTAATATGTTTAAAAATAATATATTAATATTTTATAAATAAATATTAAACAATTTATTTTATATTTATTTATATTACATAAATGAAACAATTCGAAGAAGAAATGCGCGTAAAAAAAAGAAACGGAAATTTTGAAGTTATTGCTTTTGATAAAATTCTCAACCGTGTAAAAAATCTTGGAAAATCTGCAAATATAACTTCTATAAATTATTCAGCTTTAATTATTAAAGTAATCGATCAATTGTATGATGGAATGCCTACAACTAAAATAGATGAATTAACTGCGGAACAATGTGCGGCTTTATCAACACAACATCCGGATTACATTACACTAGCAAGTCATATTACAACATCAAATAATCATAAAAACACAGATTCATCTTTTTTCGTTACAATGACTAAATTATATGAAAATAAAGATCATCGAGGAAATAAAAACTCTCTTATTTCAGATTCAACCATGTCGATTATTCTAAAACATAAAGATGAGCTTGAAAATATGATTGTATATCAGCGCGATTTTTTAATAGAATATTTCGGGTTAAAAACATTAGAATATTCTTATTTGTTAAAAATAAACGGACAAGTTATAGAACGTCCACAACACATGTGGATGCGCGTATCTATAGGCATTCATGGAGATAATGTTGAAAAAATTAGAGAAACGTATGATTTAATGTCTCAAAAATATTTCACGCATGCAACGCCAACTCTTTTTAATTCTGGAACACCTCGCCCACAAATGAGCTCGTGTTATTTAATCGCAATGGAAAACGACAGTCTGGGCGGAATTTTCAACACTTTATCAGATTGCGCCGATATATCTAAATGGGCTGGCGGCATCGGGCTGCACATTCATAACATTCGATCAAAAGGTAGCATAATTCGAGGAACAAACGGTGCATCCAGCGGAATCGTTCCCATGTTGCGCGTTTTTAACAGCACGGCACGATATGTTGATCAGGGCGGGCGTCGAAATGGCAGTTTTGCAATTTATTTAGAACCATGGCACGCAGACATCTGTGAATTTTTAGAATTAAAAAAAAATCACGGAGACGAGGAAGTAAGGGCGCGTGACTTATTTTATGCGCTTTGGATTCCCGATTTATTTATGAATAAAATTAAGACAAACGAAGATTGGTGCTTGTTCTGTCCAAACGAGTGTCCGGGATTATCTGATGTCTACGGCGAAAACTTTGAAACACTCTATTACAAATACGAATCTGAAGGACGGGCGAAACATAAAATAAAAGCAAGAGATTTATGGTTTAAAGTATTAGATAGCCAAATGGAAACTGGAACGCCATATTTACTGTATAAAGACGCATGCAATAAAAAATCAAACCAGCAAAATGTTGGCACAATTAAAAGTTCAAATTTGTGTAGTGAAATAGTTCAATATTCCGATGATAAAGAAACGGCGGTTTGTAATTTGGCAAGCATTGCGCTCAATAGATTTGTGAAAGAAGATAACACGTTTGATTATGATTTTTTACACGCAGTTACAAAAGTTATAACCAATAATTTAAATAGAGTCATTGACGTTAATTATTATCCAACAGAAAAAACTCGAACAAGCAATCTGCGCCATCGTCCCATCGGAATTGGCGTTCAAGGGCTAGCGGATACTTTTATGATTATGGATATTGCATTTAATAGCCCTGAAGCTAAAATAATAAATAAAAATATGTTTGAAACAATTTATCATGCCGCATTGGAGGCGTCGGTTGAACTTGCGAAAATAAATGGACCATATGAATCATTTCAAGGATCACCCGCATCCAAAGGTGTGCTGCAATTTGACATGTGGAACTTTGAACCGGGAAATTCGCGATATGATTGGGACGCAATGAAATCGCAAATTGTGAAACATGGAATTAGAAACTCACTTTTACTTTCCCCCATGCCGACTGCGAGCACATCTCAAATATTGGGAAATAATGAAGCATTTGAACCGATTACTAGTAATATTTATACTAGACGAACGCTTGCTGGAGAATTTATTGTTATAAATAAGTATTTAATGAAGGAATTTATTAATATGGGAATATGGAACGACTCATTAAAAAATAATATAATTGCAAATCGCGGAAGTGTGCAACACATTACCAGTTTGAGCGAACACGTGCGAAATAAATATAAAACGGTTTGGGAAATACCAATGAAGGATTTAATAGACATGTCGGCAGATAGAGCCGTATTTATTTGTCAGAGCCAGAGTTTGAATTTGTGGATGGAAGAACCGAGTTATGGACCGTTAACTTCAATGCATTTTTACGCTTGGAACAAGGGATTGAAAACAGGGCTTTATTATTTACGTAGAAAACCTAAACATCAAGCGCAACAATTTACAATTGTGCCCGACTCCGCCACAGCAGATCAACAACCACATTATCAAGAAGACGAAAAAACATTTGAAACATGTTCCATGTGTTCCTCATAATTATTTTATATTCTAATTGTTAAATTGATTTTAATTTAATAAATCTAAATTACCAAATTAAAATAAATAATATTTAATATTATATAAACCATAACACCATAATTATTGGATAATTATGCCACAAAATAAATTTGGATTTGAATTACGAAAGGATGAAATAATTAAACAGATTCAGAAAACGAATATAGAGACAGCAAAATCTTTAAAGAAAAATACAGCAAATGATAATTTATTGAAAAAAACGTTGGATGTTAAGTTAACTAATTTAGGAGCACTTGGCGCACTTGGCGCAACTGGCGCAACTGGCGCAACTGGCGCAACTGGCGCAACTGGTGCCACAGGCGCCAGAGGAGCAACTGGTGCAACTGGTGCAACTGGAGGATTTGGCGGAATAGTATATAGTGACATTATACCTGATACTAGTATACCTGAAGCACTTATTGGAGGTACCGGAAATACAAGCAAATATTCAAACTTTATGTTGGATGCTAAAAACCCCCATCATTATGTTTTTAAACCCATGTATACTATTGGAAGTATAGATAAACCCTTTAAAGCCATATATAGTCTTGATGCATATTTTGGTATGAATACAATTTACGTTGGTGGAAATCCGATAGGCACTAATGCAAATGGTGAATTATCTTTACCCCCCAACACTGTTATTGGCGGCGTAAATCCCGGAACAATCAAAATTAAAGGCACTGCAAATTTAACAAGCGAATTGACATTAATTACTAATGTAATTCAAGGTGATTCTTACATAATAGGCACTGAATTGTGGGTCTCACTAGACAATTATCCAAAAACAACTGATTTGAGCGCGTGGACCAACGTTGGCGAAATTAAAGGACCGCAAGGCGTTCAAGGTTCTAAAGGAGACCAGGGAGAAAAGGGAGACACGGGAGAAAAAGGAGAACAGGGAATTCAAGGTTTAACTGGTTATACCGGATCAAGCGGAATACAAGGCGTTCAAGGCATCCAAGGCATCCAAGGCATTCAAGGCATTCAAGGCATTCAGGGTTTAATTGGCTATACTGGGTATACTGGAACACAGGGCATTCAAGGCATTCAAGGCATTCAAGGTTTAATTGGCTATACTGGATATACTGGAACACAAGGCATTCAGGGTTTAATTGGCTATACTGGATATACTGGAACACAAGGCATTCAAGGCATTCAAGGTTTAACAGGCGCAACCGGACAACCGGGCATTCAGGGTGCAACAGGACCTCGGGGAATTAATGGCATTAATGGTTTAACTGGTTCAATTGGACCACAAGGCGCACAAGGAATTCAGGGTATTCAAGGGATTAGAGGAAATCAAGGTTTAATCGGTGTAACAGGACCACCTGGCATACAGGGCATTCAAGGAAATCAGGGTTTAATCGGTGTAACAGGACCACCTGGTATACAGGGCGTTGTCGGCGTTCAAGGTATTCAAGGCGTTCAGGGCATTAAAGGCAACGAAGGTCCAACTGGTGCAGCCGGTCCTGCAGGCACTTCATCAAATACTGGTGCAACCGGTTATACAGGCGCTGCTGGCGCAACTGGTGAAACCGGTCCTGCAGGACCACAGGGAATTCAAGGTATTCAAGGCGTCAAAGGCAACGATGGTGCTGCTGGTGCTGCTGGTGCTGCTGGTACTTCAACAAATACTGGTGCAACCGGTCCTCCTGGTGCAACTGGTGCTGGTTCAACTGGTGCAACCGGTCCTGCTGGTCCTGCCGGTCCTGCTGGTACTTCAACAAATACTGGTGCAACTGGACCGCAAGGAATTCAAGGCTTAACTGGTTATACTGGTTTCACCGGACCATTTGGTTATACTGGACCGCAAGGAATTCAAGGCTTAACTGGTTATACTGGTTTCACTGGACCATTTGGTTATACTGGACCGCAAGGCATTCAAGGCATTCAGGGTAATCAAGGCATTCAGGGTAATCAAGGCATTCAGGGTAATCAAGGCATTCAAGGTTTAACCGGTTACACCGGACCACAAGGAATACAAGGTGATCGGGGTATACAAGGAATACAAGGTGATCGGGGTATACAAGGAATACAAGGTGATCGGGGTATACAAGGAATACAAGGTGATCGGGGTATACAAGGAATACAGGGTGATCAGGGTATACAAGGAATACAGGGTGATCAGGGCATACAAGGTATTCAAGGCATACAAGGTTATACGGGTCCAATTGGACCAAATTATTTAGAAGCACTTGTCGAAGCGGCAGCAGCTACATCTTCCGCAGAATCAGCATCATTGGTGGCAGCATTAGCATTATCAAAATCAGCGGAATCTTCGGACAAAATTGCGGAAGCGTTTGTCGCACTATCTTCTATTCGCGTAACCGTTACACAGTTAAATTCTAAAATAGAATATTTATTTAACATGTTTTATCAGAATGATTCCGCTACAATTATTTCAACTTATCCAATTCCATACGTTTAAACCAAACAAAATTATTTTATTGGTAAAAAAAATAATATAAGGATGTATTATAACAGAAACATGTCCATCCCCACCCCCCTTCCCAACGTTTACGTGCGTGGAGCCGTTTTTGACGGTGTCACGCTCGATTTATCTTCATACCAAAAGATTAAACTTAGTGCATCCGTTACATCGAATGATTCAGTTACAAACAAATTGTATGTTGATGCGAAAGTATCAGAACAAACTGCTCGTATTGATGCAATTCTTGCAGGTTCTTCTTTAAATCTTGATTCTTTGAAAGAAATCTCCGATTACATTGCTTCATTAGATTCCACTAATCAGGGAAATTTGATTCAAAGCCTTGCTGATTTAAATGCTGCACTTTCGTCTGAAGCTTCCACCGCAAGAGCCGCAGAAAACGCGTTAACATTAGCACTTGATGCTGAAGCTGTCACCGCGAGAGCCGCAGAAGGCGCAGAGTTTACTCGTGCCACCGACGCCGAATTAGTGTTAACTAATGCACTTGAGGCTGAAGCTTCCACCGCGAGAGCCGCAGAAAGCGCGTTAACTAGTGCACTTTCGTCTGAAGCTTCCACCGCGAGAGCCGCAGAAAGCGCGTTAACTAGTGCACTTGCGGCTGAAGCTTCCACCGCGAGAGCCGCAGAAGCCGCAGAGCAATCAGCAAGAGTATCAGCATTTTACAGTTTAAAGAACAAAGTCGACATGTTATTCAATAACTTTTTCCAGTTACCCTCTGACACCGCACAAATTTACACCGACGGTTTCGGAATTAAATCAATTTATTTCCCTCCCGCTTTTGTTCCAGGTGGAATGTCCGGAATGTCCGGAATGTCCGGAATGTACGTGCCCGGCGGAATGTCCGGAATGTCCGGAATGTACGTGCCCGGCGGAATGTCCGGAATGACCGGAGGTGCCCCCTATGTTCCCCCCGCCGGAACCGGAGCGACAGGTCAATAATTTATCATTTCAACATTATTTATAAAATTGATAAATATAAATATACCAATATTTATCAATAAACAAAATGCAACAATCAAAAGCATCATATTGCTCAGAGCCCGTGTACATTGAAAAAGACGGACAAATAAAACCATATATTCCCATCGAAATAAAAAATGGACGCGATGCATATGCGGCGTCGCTACACATGCTTCTTAATCATTTCGCACAATTTCACATTGCCATTGTCGATATAATATCAGATAAATATAATATTCCGGTTGAAGACATTATGAATACCATTAAATCAGATGATAGATACACCAACATGTCTGTTTGTCCGAATATACACGATTTGAGCAAGGGATCATCCGCAGATATTGAAGCGGTTGCTGATGTTGCTATTGTTGCTGATCCTAAGAAAAAAGTCATCCAAAAAGTAAAGATAAATTCCGATAAAAAAATTAAAATAAAACCAAAACCAACCAACAACATAATTGTCGCGACGACAAATACAAGTTAATTGATATTAATTATTCTATTGGGTGGTGGGTGGGGTGAATCACTCACCACTTTCATCTTCGTCTCTTGGCAACCCGAATTCACCAGACAGTCCAATTTTGTCTTTATGAGAATCGTTATGTTTAGGTTCTTCTGGTTCTGGTTTGTAATCGGGTTCAAGTACCAACTTGACAACGGTTTCTCTGCACGTGGGGCACGTTGTGTTTTTTTTTACCCATGTCGCCAAACAGAGTGCGTGAAATGAATGTTTGCATCCTGTTGTTACAACTTCATCCTTCTCTGCATAATCCTCTCGACAAACTGAACAACAATCATTTTTTTTTCCTTGAACCTTATCCTCAATAGTTACACTTATTTTCATTTTTTCAAATATTTCAACTGGAGTTTTAACACATGCACACGACGATTCAGAAGCCGCCGCCGCCTCCGCCTCAATAAAGCCTAGAAGATATTCTCTGTTATGAACAGGAACAATCATTTCATTCAAGTTCATTTCATGAATCATAAAAATCATTTGATTCCAATAATTTATATTGTTGGTGTTGAAACTATTGATATAGTTATTATTATAGTATGGCATTTTATGGTCCCGCTGTTAGTAACAAGAATTATATTTGAGAAATTATCAATTTTATAAAAAATAAATAATTGTTTAAATTTAAATTATTATTATTATATTTTATTATATTTCACCTAGTCACCTAATTGCAATATTCTCTATACAGTCTTCTAAACTGTCTATTTTCACAGGACAAATCTTGATTATGCGCCAATTTGCAATAACAACGAAGACAAATTAAAACATCAACTTTAGAATTGTGCGCATTTTTAGGAGTCTTCTTAAATAAATGAAAATGCAACTCGATAAGTGTTGGATATTTAAAATATGTCGTTCCATCACCGCGCAATTTTTCAATTTTACAAATATCAACAGACTTCATCATTGTGCAAAATTCATTTTTAAACTGAAATTGCACATACGAATTGTCATATGAATCAAACCCCCTGTTTCGAATCGCTTCAACAATGAGAAGTCGCTTATCGAATGATATATTGTGCCCAATACAGCACTCGCACGATTTTAATGCACGTTTGAACGCAAGCAGCGCGTCCACAATTGGCACACCGCGCTCAGAAATGATGTCTCTAGATATTCCGTGTATTTCAACACTTTTAGGAGTTAAAATTACACCCTCGTCGATTTTAATAATTTCGTCGTATTCTTCAACTATTTCTTTTTTTTCATCATCATAAACCATGAAACTTAATTGAACAACGTGTGGCCATTTTGACGTTTCGTAAATAGATGTATTCCTATTTTCAGGCAATCCGGTTGTCTCAGTGTCAAAACAAATTACACGCATTGTTTAAGGTGATTGTGATGTTGATGTTGATAGATTCAAGTTAATAGTTGATAATATTATTTTAAAATTATCAATTTTTATTTATTAAATAAGATTATAATTTTTTCCCAATAGATATATATTTATATTTTATATATACATAATTATAATGATGAAACTTGATGGAATTCACATATTTATATTATTAATGTTGGCATTAATATGTTCTTCGTGTTTAGGAAGTTTTATGCGTGAAGGTTATGAAAACAAAAATGGCAAGAAAAGCGATAGTAATATAACTCCGGATCCAGAAGATCCCTCAAAAAATGCAAACGCACATTTTTCAAATTATGACGACATGTACAACACTTTAGATAACGAAACGGTTGCGTATTCAAATTCAAAACTTTCTAAAAATAAAAAAATAGGTCCTCACAAAAGCAAAGATGATGATTATAACAATGACAACGATGATTCTGATTCAAATAATATAAACAGTTATGGAAACGTAAATAAATATCCAAATGTTGAAAATGACAACATGTTAATGGCTGGTAAAAAGGGAAACAATCATAAAGGATCATCGTCGTCGCCATCATCGTCTTTGCCCGGAAACGAAGATTTATATATATTAAAATCTGAAATTGTTCCTCCGGTTTGCCCCGCTTGTCCTGCCGTAACAACTTGTCCGAGCACAAAAGAAAAATGCCCTCCATGCCCACCGTGCGCAAGATGCCCGGAGCCAGCATTTGAATGCAAAAAGGTTCCAAATTATTCGGGACAAAATGATTCTTACTTGCCACAACCCGTAATGTCAGATTTCAGCCAATTTGGTTTATAAAACTAAAACAATTTTAACATTTGATTTGATTTTACACCATCGAATGTCAAAATTGAGACAAAATATCAAAATATAGCAAGTTTTTTATTTAATTAATATTTTATAATATATAAAATACAATGAATAATTTACAAAAAAGATTTTTGATGTTTTTAATCGGTTGCATTGGAATTCGTTCTCTATTTGTTGTTATTGCTAAATATATAAATACGAAATATTTGAAATATTTAGGTTACATGGCTTTGCTGCCTGCTATATGTTTTATTTATATATATGTAACAGGATCGAGAAAAACCGGCGCGGAAACATTTGGAGAGAAAATATGGTGGAATAATTTAAGACCTATACATTCTATTTTATATTTTTTGTTTGCTTATAATGCTATTATTATAGGTAACAAAAAATCTTGGATATATTTATTGGTGGATGTATTAATTGGATTAATAAGTTTTTTAATATATCATTACGTAAATGGTGATTTTTTAACGCTCTTGAAAGGATAAGTTGTGCGTATTATTAATTATTATAATACAATAATTACAATAATTAATATATTAGTAAATATTAAATACATGTGCGTAATATAAGTACAAGTACACAACATACAATAATACAATAAAATCATGATAGGTCTTGGATGGGCAATGGTGTATAACACAATTATTGAAAAACATAATAATGCGATTAATAATACAAATAATAATACGAATAATAATACTATTAATAATACGAATAATAATGATACAAAAATTACTAATTGATAAGGATATCTTATGTTTTTTTTGAAAAGGCTAGTAGTGTGGTTTGCTTGTATACTTTGTCGTCTTTATATGTCTTGGATCTAAAAACGGGTATGGCAAACCCATACTTGTCCAGTGTTTCATTATTTTTTTCATGCAGCAATTCATTCGGGACTTTTATTGGGCTTTTATGCAGTTTAGCAGTTCTTCCACGTTTTAAAGGGGGGCGACATTGCTTTGTGTGTCTATCCAGAACTTGTCCATCCGGACATGGCTTTTTTGGTTTAATGGTTGTCTTGTTTTTGCCTATTTTTCTTCCACGTTTTAAAGGGGGGCGACATTGCTTTGTGCCTCTATCCAGAACTTGTCCATCCGGACATGTGTTAGCCATTTATATATGATATGCTTATAATATATAAATATATTATTAAATTAATAAAATAAATAATATAGATATAAAAACAATTACAATAATTTATAAAATTATAAAAATGCAAATCGAACAACAAGAACAACAACAACAACAACAACAACAACAACAACAACAACAACAACAACAACAACAACAACAACAACAACAACAACAATTTCATCTGCACGAATGTCTACAAGAACAAAATAAAAAAAACGTGGAATCGTTGAAATGTTTAAGAGATAAAATAGAATCGCTTACACAATTTCATCAGGTTGAAATACTTAGAATTTTACATGCGAGTCACAGCACCCTTAGTGAAAATAAAAATGGTGTTTTTATAAATTTAACATACGTTGATCACGATGTTATTAATAAATTAACTGATTATCTTACGTATGTTTATAAACAAGAATCACAATTGAGCGAAATTGAAGAGCAAAAAGTAATTTTATCGAATCAATATTTCAAATAGTATTAAAGAATATTTATTTTATTTACATATATAGTTAGTTATATAAAATAAATATTTACAACAACAACAACAATAATAATGCAAGAAAAATCAACAACACCGCTAGAAGACATAATCTGTGAATTAAAAGATTATGTAATTGGAGCAGCAGGAAAATATGGAATGGAAGATGTAAAATCATCTTATTTATTTAATATAAAGGATAAAGATAAATTAATTTGGGCATTTTATATCATGTTGCACGGCGAAGACGCGTACAAGTATTTAAAACATAAATTCGTGGAAGATAAACAGCTTAGAATAGGTGCAGTTGAAAAAATGCACAAACTGCCCAATGTATTTAAACAGCATAAATTAAACAAGGTTCGAATTGAAACCGAACTGTCAAGCGACAAGTTTTTATCTCTTGAGGGATTTTTTGGATTGTGTATTATTCATAATCTCTCCGCGCTGTTTGTTAAAAACAATTGTTATTATGAAATTTATGGAGTTGGAGATTCAGATAATTCGCATATTATTGAAGAGGTGGATGGTGGATTAGGCATCCATGTTTTTAAAAATAAAAACTTGGCAATTGAAAAGGCGAGAGATGTTAGAGATACAAAATGGAAAATGGAAAATGTTAATTTACCAATTAAATCAATATCTGCGTATACTCACTCCGAATTACTCGAAATATATAATAAAGTAATATCAATGTCATCCATAAAAACATCATGTTATTTGAAGGAAAAAAAAACTAAACAATATTTATATGACTATATATGTAAACAATTAAATTCATAAAATAAAATACATTAAAATAATAATAACAATTTATTATTATTATTATTATTAAAATTGAACAATATAGAATTATCTCCATAAATTATATAATCATGGCTGCTGTTTCTTCTTCTTCTGGAACAAAATCTAAATCACAAGAAAAACAAAATGAAGATAGAGTGAAATTCGATACAATTGTTGGTCAATATTTAGATGGATTGAAAAAAAAGCAAAAAGCCGGCGAAGAATCCGCGCTTGTGCTTCCAGAATTAGAGGTGCGTTTTGGAACAATGAAACAATCTGCGCCTCTGAATAAGGACAATGTTACAAATATTATCAAAAAATTAAAATCATTACAGTTTACACAATCTACAGAAGAATACAGTTTAAGAATATTTCTGAATGATTCCGACGTCCGAATCCAGATTGATGGATTTTCATTAATACAGAATTTTTGCATTGATAACTCGATTGATGACAAGAATGCCAAAATGATTACTAAGAAAAATATGGAACACAGCGTTTTGCGCGAAGACGGTTCAAGTTATAAAACAGATATTAGACCCGTTGACAATCTCGATTTTGATTTTAGGGTCAGTCTCCAATCAGAACGAGACATTGCAAAAGATGAACGCGAATCAATTGTTTCAAAATGGAAATCAACGGGGAAAAATTTTAGATATATTAAGCGAACAACATTTACACACCCAGATTATCCCGTTAAAATAGACATTAGTATCGTAAAGGATACATTCTCGTCGTCGTCATCTAAAAAGTCGCATTCAGATTTCAAGTCGTCAAATGTGATGAGGGGCGAAGATAAGTATGAAGTTGAAATTGAAGTAGATAATGCAATTGTTATGGAATCGGGAATCGGATTGGAAGCATTATTAAAAGGTTTGAGAGAGTGCATTAAATTGCTTCTGTCGGGAATACAGTCGAGTAATTTCCCAATTTCAAATGACGAATCGCGAAAAGTGCTCGACGGGTATTCAAAACTTCTTTATGGGGATGTAAAACCACCATCACGATTGGTATTTATAGGTCCGTCGTCAGTTACGCTTCAAATAAAAAATTTAGCGCCGATTGGAAAATATAAAATGCCAAGCATTCGCAAAAACTACTCTGTAACTGATAAAGCAGACGGTCTTCGAAAGTTGCTATACATTTCAAATACGGGTCGGGTATATTTAATAGATCCGCTGATGAGTGTGCAATTTACCGGAATGGAAACAGAAATAAAGGCATTTCATAATACGTTGATCGACGGAGAACATGTTTTACACGACAGAGACGGCAACTTTATTAATTTGTATTTAGCATTTGATATTTATTACATGAGGGGGGATAATATTAGAGACCGAAGTTTTTATACGAACAATAAAGAGCACGCAGATAAATCGCGTTATTCGGAAATGTTAAAATATATTGCAAGCATGGATGCCAAGCCAGTTATAAAATCTGTAAAACATCCGTTTATAATTCAAGCAAAACGCTTTTATTTTGACGATGACTCGGTTTTTGGTGAAGGCGAATCTGCCGCCGAATCCTCTGATAAAATATTAATGCTGTGTAAACAGTGCTTGGAAACCGAACACAAATATGTTACAGACGGATTGATTTTTACGCCGTATAACACGGGTGTTGGCGGGTCGGCACCGGGACAGGTCGGACCCATTGATAGAAAATTTACATGGGTGCTATCATTTAAATGGAAACCGCCTCAGTTTAACACCGTCGATTTCCTAGTCAACACGGTAAAAGATGACAAAACAAATCGAGATAAAATCATTGATAAAGTTGGAGGCGGAATTGGGGGGATAAACGGAACCAATATGTTGGCACAAACACAAATTGAGTCTTATAAAGACCTTATTTTAAAAGTAGGATTTGACCCGTCGAATCGTTCAAATAAAATAATTCCGAATGCTTGCGCACTAATTTACGAGGGCGCAATTGAAAAAATGTTCGGAGGATCAGGCGAATACAAGCCCATACAGTTTTTGCCTTCAAACCCGTATGATGTAAATGCCGGAATGTGCCAAATTAAATTAAATTCTGAAGGTGACATGGTTACTGAAGAAGGCGAAGAAGTTTTCGAAGACTTGACAATTGTTGAATTCAGATACGACATACAAGAAAAAAAATGGATTCCACTTCGAATTCGGCACGATAAAACTGCCGACTTGAGAAAAACCGGCAAGAATTTCGGAAACGATTATAAAACGGCAGACAGCGTTTGGTATTCGATTAACTATCCGGTAACCGAAAATATTATAAAAGGCACGGATAAGACAATCGCATATGAAGAAACCGCTGAAAAAACAGCAGACATAGACATTACAGAAGTATACTATAAATCAAGCGGCAACAACAGAGATGGTGGATTAACAAGCGGATTGCGCGATTTTCACAATAAATTTGTAAAATCTGCGCTTATTTATGAATTGTCACAATCAGGCGACACGCTTATCGATTTTGCGGTCGGTAAAGCCGGCGATTTGCCAAAATGGAAAGAGTCGCGTCTGTCGTTTGTTTTAGGAGTTGACATTTCAAGAGATAATATTGAAAATCCGGTAAACGGAGCATGCACCAGATATGTAAATTTTGTTAGAGAGAATTCGGGGAAAATGGACGCACTATTTCTTGTGGGAAATAGTAGTAAAAATATTAAAGATGGAAGCGCATTTTCAAATTCGAGTCAATTGGCTCGGGAAATATCGAACTCCGTTTTTGGAAAAGGAAGCGTTGAGACTTTGAAAAAAGCAGGACTAACCGGAGTTGTAACAAATTATGGAAAAGGAGAACACGGATTCGACATTTCATCCATACAATTTGCAGTTCACTACATGTTTGAAACCGAAGAAACGCTTGACGGATTTTTAAGAAACATTTGTGAGTGCACAAAGAAGGGGGGAATATTCATCGGCACAACATTCAACGGAAAAAAAGTATTCGAACTTTTGAAAAGAAATGGAATTAAAAAAGGGGAAAGTTTTTCAATCTTCAAGAGCGGAGACAAGTCTAAAAAAATTGTAGAGATTGTTAAAAAATACGACGACGATCTGCGATTTCCGCCCGACGAGAACAGTCTCGGGTATGAAATCGAAGTCTGGCAAGAATCAATCAACCAGTATATTTCCGAATTCTTGGTAAATTTTGATTATTTTGATAACATGATGTCAAAATATGGTTTTGAACCGTATCGACTGGAAAAGGGCGACATTTTTAACAAAAGCAGATCATCATTCGAAGACTTATTTAAAATAATGAAACAGTATCATTCTAAAAACATCACATATTCAAAAGCGTGCGCCATGTCGAATGAAGAAAAAACACTCTCATTTTTAAATGATTATTTTATATATAAAAAAGTCAGAGATGTTGACTGTTCTCAAATGAAACATGCGGCAGTTGTTGTTCGGACTGAAAAACAAAAAACATTTGCACTTCATGACGGTCAGGGGCTTGTGCTCACCCGTCTCGCCGACGTTTTGGTTGATCATAAGTGGAAACAGGTCGACATCAATGAACCTGGCGCCGATTTTGCGTATGTTGGTGCAACAAATGATGCAAAAAAAACGGGATTTCTGAGATATGAGGAAAGCATATACAATATAAAAACAACTCTCAAAAATTTACTCAAAGGAAACGGCGTCAAGGGATATAGCACGTCGGATGCCGATTATCCGTACACGAAAAATGTCATTACGGATAAAGCGCAACTCTACATTGAAATGAAAAAAAAATGCCCCGAAATCTGTAAAAAATATATGGCGGAATCTTGGATGCTGAGTGATGAAAAGCGTACTTCTGAATACAGCGATGCAGACGGTGTTCTAATAATAAAACCGCTTGGTGTCGGAGCAGGAGGCGGAGAGGGAATTGAATATGTTACAAACAAAGATGAACTAAAGGAATTTATAGCAACACATAAAAAAAAACAGTATTTGGTTTCTAAATATATAAGAAACCCGATGTTAGTAGAAGGTAAAAAATTTCATTTGCGAATGTATTTCATGGTTTGCATGAGACCAAATAAAAAAACGGACTGGTTTTTGTTCGAGGAAGGTAAAATAATTACAGCCGAATTGCCCTATAAGGACGCAGATTATAAAAATAAAAAAATTCACGATACGCATTTTAAATCTACAAAAAAGAATCGTCTCTTTCCGGAATCCAGTGATTTGGAAATCGGGGACAAGGAAGTCAAACATATTTTACAACAAATGCGCGAAATTTTACGATGCGCATATGATGTTTATAGACCACACGTTGCAACAACGTCGGAATCGAAATACGGATTTGAAATTTTTGGGTGCGATTTTATAGTTACTGGCGACGCGGACGTTAAATTGCTGGAAATAAATGCAAGACACGACTACGGAGTTGACGACATTCACAAGGAAAATCCGGAGGTTTATGAGCGCTTCTGCAGCGACTTGTGCGAATGGATCTATAAAAATGCAGTTGAACCTATATTTAAATCAGACGACATGGGGCAAATTGAAAATTATGAATCTGAACACGACCGCGTGAATGCAGTTATCGAAAAAGGGTTTCCGTTTGTGGACCATTTTTGGACAAAGGAAGATGTCGAAGCGGCGTTTGCATTAATCAAAACAAAAATTGCAGAGGTTCCCACATCCGCGCTTGAAAAAGAACATTATATTGACAATACTTCTTATAATATTTTGGCGGGAAATAAAGAAACGCCAGAAGTCAATCGATTTATAAGAGAACATATCGGCGCAAATGACAAATTGAAGTTTAAAAATTGTGGCGATGGCGGCGGTGATAAAAAAGGAGAATTTATTTCAATTAAATCACCCGACGAAGTCTTGCTCGATAAAGATTATTTATTAGTTGATTATTTCACAGAACCTTCCAAAATAATGGTTCGGGTGGAAAAAGGTAAACCTTCATTAGAAGAACATTTTAAGCACGGCACGCTCGTTGAAAAGGCGCTGCGGTTATTGAAACGAAAATCAATAGAAGTAACCGACGAGTCTTTACACGATATAATTATGAAACAATCCGATGAGCGCACAGAACATGAAGAATCAAGGATAAATATGAAAGTGTCGACGATTGAGGGCAAAGACGAACGAGTGTATTTATCCAGCGCAGAAAATGTGTTTGTCTACATTGTTATTTGGAAAATGTTGTTTCCCGACCTATCTTATGAACAGCTTTCGAATCTAAAAATTCTCGACGGTGCCGGAGGATACGGCAGTCGTCTAATGGCTGCGATAATTCTAAACGCAGAATACATTGGTGTGGAACCAAATCCGCTTTCTACACCGGGATTTACTAAAATGATTGAAATGTTTGGTTCGTCGGAAAAACAGAAAATGTTGGAGGACGGGCTTCCAAGCGCACTCGGAGTAGAAAAGTTATCATTGGGATGGGCAGATGTTGTCATGTTTAGTCCTCCCATGTGGGGCAAAGAAGTGTACAATGATGAAACCGTGCTGAAACAATCCACAAATATGTTCAATAACGAAAAGATGTGGTTAAAAGAGTTTTTGCACGCGTCAATTGAAGTCTTGTGGAGCCGTCTTCGCGTTGGCGGGTTCATCGTATTTCAGAGCGTGAGATATGATTACATTGGAGAACACATGATAAAAGAACATGTTGAAAAACAGAAAGATGCATGCTTCATGGGAATTTTGTCACGCGTCACGACAGCGGGAAGATATAAACCAAACTGGGTTTGGCAAAAGACCAATGCGGCGGGAAGCACTTCTGCTTCTTCTGATTCTTCTGCTTTTTCATCTCAATTTGAAGAAGAAAGCCAAAGCCAAAAAGAAAAAACAACAGAGGCAGTAGAAGAAGTAGTAGACATAGATGTCGATGTCTCCGTCCCCCAAAAACCTAAAACTCCAAAAAAAATATTTGTAAAGAATAAAACAAAGAAACGACTCTCGGGACCGGAACCGGAACAATAAAAATAACCAGATTAAATTACCAATACAAAAATACAAAATACAGAATACAGACTATTTTTTATAATAAACTTTGCGTTTTATATTATAAAAAACAATTTAGACAGTTCGTTTAATGTTAAAGTAGATATTACATTAAAACCAAATAATATAAAATGAGTGTTTTTTTATTACCAAGAGTCATATATGATATTCAATGTGAAGATCTTGAGTTTAAAATGATTGATGATATGCCAACTCCGTTCATCTCCAATTCACTATATGAATCGCTCAGCAAAACCAAGCTTCAAATTGAACCCATTGAAAACAGCTGGGATAATTTTAAAAAACTTACAAATCCTTATGAATTTATTCACACAGTTGTTCCAGGTTGTAAATCTCAGGTAAGTCGCATGAAGCCTCTATCGCGTTCATTTTATAAAATGGTTGAAATGTGTAAACAATTTAATTTGTTAAATGACACCACAAATGACAATTTAAATGACACAAATGACATAAATGACACAAATGACACAAATAATGGAAATGGATCAAAGCATTCCTCTTTATTAAATTATAATTTGTATGATGCATCGTCTCCTCGTAAAAATAACAATGTGTTTATGCAAATGGTCGACAGTTATGAAAAACATACTCCAGCGGCGTCACGGTCGGCGTCGTCGCCGCCCACACAGCCAACTCCAAAACAAATTACATCATTTCATCTTGCAGAAGGTCCGGGAGGATTTATTGAAGCGGTTTGTTTTATGAGGAATAACCCCGATGACACTTATTATGGAATGACGCTTGTTAATAACGATTCAAAATGTCCCGGCTGGAAAAAAAGTAAATCATTTTTACAGGAAAATACAAATGTTATTATTGAAAAAGGAATGGATGAGACTGGAAATTTATTGTCCCTCGAAAATTTCAAATATTGCTATGACACATATAAAGGCAAAATTGATTTGGTGACTGCTGACGGCGGAATTGACTTTTCAGAAAATTTTAATAACCAAGAACACACTGCAATAAAATTAATTATCGCCCAAGTTATTTATGCGATATCAATGCAATCAAATGGAGGAAACTTCGTATTAAAAGTATTTGATACCTTTTCAAATGCAACAGTTGACGTTTTGTATTTGCTCTCATCCTTGTACAAAGACGTGTATATAATGAAACCAAAAACAAGTAGATATGCAAATTCAGAAAAATATATTATATGTAAAGGTTTTAATCCAAATAAAAACGAAACTGTCGTTTATAATATAATATATAAATTTTATGAAAATTTTCATAATTTAAATTCAGAATTGAATATTGAGACGATTTTTAGGTTTAAACATGACCGCGCCTACATTACAAAAATTGAAGAAATAAACGCAATATTTGGACAAAAACAAATCGAAAATATCACAAATACATTGAATTTAATTATGAATAAAAATTCAGAAAAAATTGAACATTTAAAAAAAAATAATATACAAAAATGCATTCAATGGTGCGATAAACATAATATTTCACATAATAAAATTATTCAAACAGTTAATACTTTTTTACCAATTAGTTTACAACAATAATTTTACGTTTTTTACTTTATAATGCATGCATGCATGCATTATCTTAATGGCGCATATATTTCATTCGCATGCATTATAATTCTATAGAATATATAATTATAATTTAAATATATATGCTGAATATAATTAACATGCAAACAACAATACAAATAATATATAAAACATTTAGCGGAGCGAAAAAGAAAGAAAGATTTGAAACAATTCTTGAGCCTTTACAAGCGCTCATTCAAATCGGATTTCTTTCATATTATCCAATCGGAACAAAATTAACAATACAAAACAATATTTTATACATACAAGCACCCACATACAGTCAATCTGTTACGCGGTGGTATAATAATGACACCCAGGAAGATTTATTTTATTTATTTAATATTTTTTGTAGATTTAAAAAGTTTTACACAGACCAAAAAACAGAATATAGCGAATTGTTTATCATCTTAATTGACTTGGCTAAAAATGGAATTAATAATTTAATTCGAACTTATAATCAGACTGAAAAAACGCACGTTTTGCACACGCTTCAAATGTATAAAAATATGTTGGATGGAGGAAATAATCATCACATACCACTAAACGCAACAATCAATTTATCTTCAACATCTTTGACTCCTTTAATACCCAGTTCGATTCCGAATTCGTCTTCGAATTCAAATTCTCCCGCTGCAGCATCTGATATTGACATGGATGACATCTTTATAAAAATTTCTGAATTATATTCTGACGAAGTATTTAAAATAATTCATCATACTCTCATCGCAGTAAAAAATGATGAAAATAATTATATGCATTATGCAAACGGATTGAATATTATTTTACAACCGGTTAATATTCGAATTAAAAAATGGATTGATGAAAATATTGTATTTTAGTGGTTTACATTTATAAACAATATACAACATTTTCATAAAAGTCATAGATCAATTGTATTTAGCATATATATATATGCGTAAATTTTTGTATGACTTTTATGAAATTATTTACATAATTATAATTATTTTAATAAATAAATAAATAATAAAATAATAATAATTTTTATATAATAAAATATATTATTATTTATTTATATAACATTTATATGAGTGGTTCGTTCAATTTTACATTAGACGCTTCAAATAATGCAACCGTTCTGTATTATAAGGGAGCATCCAATTTTGTTTTCCCAGAAAAAGTACGTGCACCCTCAAGGGTAAAAATATATCAATTACCCAATTTTGAAGGTAATTCTAAAGAATTAGACGGTGGTAGTTGGCACGATTATGATTTAGATTATATAGGATTTTCTAGTGTAGGTTCAATAGTCATTCCTCCGAACACAACGGTAGACGTGTTTTCGGGGGACTTCTCGGGTAATACAGCAACAATTTCTTCTACTACCCGAGATTGTACATCTATTGTGGCGCCTATAACAAGCTTAACAATAATAGGACCCGCTCCTAAACCAAGGGTAAGAATATTTCAACTAGAAAATTATCAGGGTTTTGACGGTCCTTCTTCTTATCTAGATTTAGAAGTTGGTACCAATTATGCTGATAATTATTTGGCTGATTTCGGATATAATGACAGTGTAGGTTCAATGATAATTCCTGCAGGAATTACGGTTAAAGTATGGTCGAATAACTTCGATGGTAATACATCAACATTTTCCGGTGATATTCCTAGAACTGCAGATTATGTGACGAGTATATCAAGCTTAGAAATAAGCGGAACCGCCCCTGTGTACCCGACTTATACAATAACTGCAATTGGAGACAACATGATTTGGAAACCATTGTATGGAATTAATGGTGGTTTTTATACTTTTAGATTCGACACCAGCTCTAAACTTCGTTCAATTGGAAAAAATGGATTTAATATATGGATGGGATATATGAATACATATTTTGGTGTAGGAATGTTATTTCCACCAACTTTAACTACTATTGGTGAAAAAGCATTTTATTATACTGGTACAAACATAAATCCCCCTTTTCCTCAATTGAAGAACCCGTTACTCGCGGATGTTATTCTTCCATCAAGTGTTACTTCTATTGGATCATTGGCATTTGAAAAATGGGGTCCAGATTTATATGTAAAAATAAAACCGATTCTTACATGGAGTTCTGCATTAATCACACCTCGTCAAATAGGGAATACGTTTACTTACACGGCAACAAGCGGTGGTCCAAATGGAGCCCCTGGTTATAATCTTACGACATCAAGCAAGCCGATTGTGTATGCATCAACAAATACATCTATTGCCACAATTAATTCATCGACCGGGTTGGTAACAATTATTGCATCAGGATCCGTCACATTTACTGCATCACAAGGATCCGAATCTACTTCTCAACTCGGGTATACCGCTGCTGATACGATTACATCAACAACACTAGTTGTTAGTCCGGACGCCTCCGCCCCTATTACTTTTAATGATATTAATAAAATAGTAGGCAACCCCTCATTTACAGTAACGGCAACATCAGCTAATACTCAAGGTGCCTATACTTATACAAGTAGTAATTCAAGCGTAGCCACAATAGTTGGAAATACAGTAACCATCGTCGGTATAGTTGGCACTTCAACAATAACTGCAACACAGGCTGCATCTCCCGGTTATTCGGCTGGTTCTAAAACAGCAATACTAACCGTCGGGAAGGGTGTTACAACTTTAACCGGTTATACATTTTCAAAAAATTATCTAGATGCGCCGTTTCAGATTACTGCACCAGCAGGTACCACCGGCGGAACAATGAATTATATTCTTTCAAGCGGAGACTCAGCTGTTGCGACAATTACTACTGACGGATGGATAACAATTCTTAAAGCGGGAGGACCTCTTGTATTCTCTGCAACTCAAGGTTCAACAACCAATTATGAAGCAACCACTGCACCCGCTCTTATAACATTTACTGTCAATAAATTAACACCGGTCTTGAGTAATTTCTTAAATATATCAAAAGCTTATGGAAATCCGGATTTTACTATTACTCCGCCATCCGGTTATACCACCAGCGGCGGAACAATGAGTTATAGTTTAACCGGAGGAGATACAACCGTTGCATCTATTACCGGGGATTTAATAAAAATTCTAAAAATTGGCACTGTTACAATAACTGCAAATCAAGCTGCAACAACCAATTATAATTCACCTGTATCTGTTTCTGCAACACTAACCGTCGTGAAGGGTGCTACAACTTTAACCGGTTATGCATTTTCAAAAATTCATCTAGATGCGGCGTTTCAGATTACTGCACCATCGGGTACCACCGGCGGAACATTGAATTATGTTATTTCGGGCGTAGACTCAGGTGTTGCGACAATTACTACTGGCGGATGGATAACAGTTATTAAGGCTGGAACTGTTGTATTCGCTGTAACTCAAGGTTCAACAACCAATTATGAAGCAACCACTGCACCCGCTCTTATAACGCTTACTGTAAATAATTTCACACCGGTCT
>Ga0209086_10000983_pt1 | contig 23451 bp, 14 predicted proteins | sample M_130207_XF_Meta_FD_187312 | JGI IMG/M metagenome (GOLD analysis project Ga0209086, IMG submission 187312) | Freshwater microbial communities from Lake Montjoie, Canada to study carbon cycling - M_130207_XF_MetaG (SPAdes) (version 2) | ecosystem: Environmental > Aquatic > Freshwater > Lake... | reverse complement strand
CATTCTTGCGCCTTTGGCCTCCGCTCAATTTGGTGGCAAAGCCGGCTTTAGCGAGGCGTTCAAGCCTGACTTGCTTCCACGCGATATGACCATGATTGTGGAGACTTTGAAACTTGAAGAGTGGCAGCGACCCATTGTGCAAAGTCTGCTGGAGGATTACAAAGATTCCTTCAAAACTGGAACGGACGCCATTCGTGAAAAAATGATCAACTCCGCCAAGAAACAAAAAAATGGCGCAGCAAAAGACATGCGTAGCTTGCTTGCCCCCATTGAGGAATGGATGCCAGAGAAAGAGCGGCTCTTTGAGGATTTGATGAGCAGCATCAAGAATCAACTTTCTCCAACACAACAAGAACGATGGCCCAAATTTGAACGTGCGGTTCGACGCACACGATCTCTTGATGATTCCGATTTGTCTGGTGAAGGCGTGGATTTAATTTCAATTTTGAATCAAATGCAACTCAAGCAAGATGTTCTTGATGCCGCCGCTCCCGCAATGGAACAATATGAACTTGCTCTTGACGCGGCGCTCAAAACGAGAGACGCACGAATTACCGCGCTACTTCCTAAATTCACGGCCGCCATGGAAACCATGGACATGCAAGCCGGAAGTGAATTGCAAGGCCAAATCATGAGTGAGCGCGTTTTGGTTCGCAACATCCAAGACGACTCCATTGAAAAAATCACGTTGCTATTACCAGCGCCTTTCGCGCAAGACTTCAGAACACGCGCGCTTTCACAGGGCTATCGCGAAGTTTTTCAACCAGATCCACTTTCAAGTTTCTTTGCGGCCGTTCTGAATCTGAATGATCTCACGGCCGAGCAGAAATCTGGCATTCAATCCGCGCAGACGGCGTGGGACGAAAGTTTTAACACGCTGCAAACACGAATGCTGGACACGACACGGGCTGATGAACCAACAAAATCCAAGCGCAAAATGCTTGCAAACGCTGCAAAAAAGGCAGCGAAAGATGGATCAAGCGCGCCTGAAGTTCCACCTGATTTGTTGATTCCATTGCGCAACGAAAAAAATAAATTAGTTCAAGAAACCAGAGAGAGCGTTTTGAAATTGCTTTCACCAGACCAAACCGAGCGCCTCTCTGCAGGCATTCCTGGACTGCGACCGCCACCACCAAACACAACAACTCCCAACATGTATGAAAATATTGGCAAGCCGAACAATCCCGAAGGTGGAAAGAAAACTCCTCCTGGAGCTGCCGCTGGAGATCAGGCCGCGCCAAAGACCCCGGGGACCGTGGAATAATCCACGCAAACAGTGTCGAACCATGTTCCCAGTAGTGGTACGCATGAGCGAGTTGCCTCCGTTGCAGCCTTGCTTCGCTCCGCGGCGGCGACCACGCCGCAAGAGCGCTGTATTGCAGCTGGATTCACTTGGCTGGAGAAGCCAATCCCTTCCGATGCTGACGCCGTTCGATTGATTCCATCTGAAGTCGCCGTACGACTGAGCGTCATTCCACTTTCAATCTCATCGGGCCGCTTGCGCGCGGCCATGATGGATCCGTTTGATCTGCATGCCGTTGATGAAGCGGCGACCATTGCAAACATGCCTCTGGAACGTGTCGGCGTTGCGCCTGAAGCTTTTGGTGAGCTTATGCGTCAGTCATATGGCGTCACCGCGGCGCGCATGGCGGAAAGTCTTGCTGGCAACACTGGAAACAAGGATGAGGTCGAACAAAATCTAGACGCCATTCAAACCGACGATGTGCACCGCATGGCGGAGCAACCCACGTTGGTCAACCTGGTCAATCTTCTTATTCTTGAGGCCATTCAAAAGCGAACCAGCGATATTCACATCGAGCCGTTTGAAGGGGAATTGAAGGTGAAATACCGCATTGACGGCGTGCTGATTGAACAACAAAGTCCGCCAAAACATTTGCAGCCCGCCATCATGGGTCGCATTAAAATTATGTCCATGATGAACATTGCGGAAAGATATCTTCCGCAAGACGGGCACATCACTTTGCGATTTGAAGGACGCAAGGTCGACCTGCGCGTTTCCACCGTGCCAACCATTTATGGCGAGAGCGTGGTCATGCGTATTTTGGACAAGTCATCGCTGCCATTGGATCTGAAAAGTTTGGGCATGCATGAGCAGCAAGTTTCAATGATGGACAAGTTAATCGCCAAGCCACACGGATTGGTGTTGGTGACTGGTCCAACTGGTAGTGGAAAAACCACAACGCTGTACGCGGCGCTGAGTAAACTGTACGACCCCCGCAAGAAAATCCTGACGATTGAGGACCCCGTTGAATATGAACTCGCGGGCATCAATCAAATTCCAGTGAATCCCAAACGTGGACTGACTTTTGCAAGCGGGTTGCGCAGCATTTTGCGCCAAGACCCCGACGTGATTCTGGTGGGCGAAATCCGCGACGCGGAAACCGTTGACATTGCAATTCGAAGCGCGCTCACGGGCCATTTAATTCTGAGCACGCTTCACACCAACGACGCGCTTTCCAGCGTTGGTCGCATTGTGGACATGGGTGCGGAATCGTATTTGCTTGCCAGCGTTTTAGAGGGCGTGCTTGCGCAGCGTCTTGGTCGCAGAATTTGCAAGGCTTGTGCGCACAAGGTTCCAATGTCGGAGAATGATCGCGTTCGCATTCCACCGGCGGTTCTTGAACGCTTTCAAGACCAAGTCACCGTGGGAGCCGGTTGTGAGGCCTGCTCCGGAAGTGGATTCCGTGGACGACTTGGATTCTTTGAATTGGTTCGCATGAATCCCGCACTTCGCGCCGCGATTTCTGAAAGTCACTCGGTCGTAGAGTTGCATCGTTTAGTCGATGCGGGTTTTATTTCCATGCGTGACGACGGCCTGAACAAAGCCATCTCCGGCGAAACAACTATTGCGGAAGTCATGCGCGCAACCCAGGAAGTGGACGGAAGCTAAGCATGGCCTCATGGCGATACGACGGACTTGATCGCAGCGGCGCTGAAGCAAGCGGAGTTGTTGTGGCATCGGATCGTGCATCCGCGTTGCGCTTGGTGCAAAGCCGCGGTCTGACGCCGTTGAAGATTGAATCGGACGATGCCCCCACTGTAATGGCGCGCCCGGTGGCAATGAAGTCTGCCAAGGCACAAGAGTCATCCATGGGTTCCACCCAAATCACTTTGCCTAGTTGGATGACTTTGGGTCCTCGCCGACCCACTCTGTCGCGATCGGATATGTCAAACTTGATTCGCGAACTGGCCACCGCAATCGAAGCCGGCTTGCCATTAATGCAAGCGCTAAAAATTGTGCGCAAGCAAGCGCCAGGCAAATCACAACCCGTGATTTTGGACGCGCTCATTGCAAAAGTGGAGGCAGGCCAACCGCTGTACGAAGCCATGAAAGCGTTCGGCGCTCCCTTTGACGACATGGTCATTGGCATGGCGCGCGCCGCCGACGCCAGTGGGCGCATGCCGGAAGTGCTGCATCAACTGGCTGATTTACTGGATCGCGCCGTCGAATTAAAAAGAGAATTAATCGGCGCCACCGTGTACCCAATGATTGTGGCCGGACTTATTTTGGCCAGCGTGACATTGTTGGTCACCGTTATTTTGCCGCAACTCATGATTCCATTGGCGGCGCAGCCTGGAATGATCCTGCCGCTTCCAACACGAATTCTGCTTGGTTTCGCCTGGTTTATGTCGAATTTCTGGTGGCTGCTTTTTATCATTGTCATTGGCGCCATCACAGGCGTGAAGCGTTGGCTTCAAGACGCCGAGCACAGACGCATGAAGGACTATGCCCTACTGCGAACACCACTGCTTGGAAAATTACTGCGCGACGTGGCCGTGGCGCGCTTCACTAGAACCTTGGGCACGCTTGTCAGCGCTGGCTTGCCCATTTTACAATCGCTGCGAATTACCAAAGACACGCTTGGTAACGCCGTCCTGATGAATGCAATTGAAGAAGTGGAAGAGAAAGTCACCACGGGTCAATCGTTGGCGGAGCCTCTGGAACGTTGCGGATTTTTTCCTCCATTGCTGATTCAAATTGTGAATATTGGCGAGAAATCCGGACGCCTTGAAAGCATGTTGCTTCACGCCGCCACCGCCTTCGACAGGCAAGTGAACTCCAGCATTAAAATTTTCACCAAAGCCCTGCCCCCAATTCTTTTGGTTTTCATGGCGATTATCGCGGGCTTTGTGCTTGCTGGAATTCTCATGCCGCTTTTACAGTTGCAATCCTCTTTGGGCGGATGAATTTCTTTTCGCGGCGGCTACGCTATGGGACCGTATTTCAAAAAATACATATAGTTTCACAAATAATCGCAGTAAATGAATTCCGGAGTCGTTTGACACATCGCCCTTGCAACTTGAAAAACTGAAAGAGACCTTTATGAAATTAGATCGTTCCAATCGCGCTCGTCGCCATGCCAGAAGAGGCTTCACCCTTCTTGAAATCATTATCGCCGTCACCATTGTGGCCCTTTTGTCCATGCTGATTGTTCCCAATGTCATGGGCTTGCTGGGAAACGCCAAACAGAATAAAGCGAAGGCCGACGTGAACACCTTGTCGCAACAAGTGCGCATGTACATGGTGCAAAATGGAATGGACCGAGTGGGCGACGACTTTGAGCTTTCAAAATTATGTGAAGGCGACGACGCCCTGATTGGCAATGTGAGTCAACTGACTGATCCTTGGAAGCACCAATATGTGTTGGTGTATCCGCCCACATACAACAAAGATTTTGATGTCGTGAGTTACGGCGCCGATGGCCAACCTGGTGGCGAAGGCCCTAATAAAGACATCATCAACGGAGCGCCGTAAAACGGCGTGGCGTGAAGTAATGCGCCGCGGCTTCACCCTACTTGAATTGATTGTGGTCATCTCCATCTTGGCGGTCGTGTCATCGGTTGTCATTCCACGCTTGCGCGGTCTTTCCAAAGGCAAGGCCGATGTCGCCGTGGAGCGCCTCTCTGAATTGCTGAGTTTGTTTGCGTGGCGCGACAACGCGGGCTCGCAACAATGCGCCATTTATCTGAATCCAGATTCGGGCGCGATTGAACTGTGGACGCTTGAACCAATTCCAAATCGTCCGACAGATCCAGCCCAATGGATGCCCGATCGTTTTGTGCAACCTGTCCGCATACCCGAGGGTGTTCAGTTGGAAGTGATGGCCGACGGAATGCGGCTTGATGGAAGTGAGTGGCGAATTGTTGGATCACCGTCCGGCAATCGAGACCTCATTGAGATGCATGTGATTGCCGAGGGATTTGATTCGCTTCTATTGTTGAACCCAAGAGCGGCCATGCCGACTCGGATTGATAATGGAAAAATTGTGGAAGATCAAAGAGAGACGCGTGATTTAGACGCGCGCGGAATGAGTCGTGAACCATGGTGATGCGTCAACGACGAATTGCGCGCCGCGGCTTTGCGCTGATTGACGCGATTCTTGGCGGTTTATTGCTTGCATTTGGCCTTGCCGCCGTGGTGACATTGTCGCAGCGCAGCCTGGTGATGTTGCAACGCGGCGAACGCGAGGCGCAGGCTTCCGCGTTGCTGGATGAATTACTTGGTCAAGTTGTGGCGGAAGGCCCAGTTGATTTTTCACGTCGTCGACCGGTGGCTGGCAAATTCGACGCCCCTTGGAGCGAATGGAGTTTTGCGATTGACTTGTCCTCCAATGGCGAAGGTGATGCGTGGGATGTTGTGGCGCGAGTGCAAGACATCAACGGCGTGGAACATCGTTGCGCCACCAAGGTGGCGGCGCGAAATGCAAACGATGTGCCGGAGCGCAAGCCGCAAGAACCCATCGATCGTAAAGATCGCTTTGAGAAAAAACATGAGGCCATGAAAAATGGCTAAACGCGGATTCACCATTATTGAATTGGTTGTCGCCATTATGATCGCCGCGATTATTTCCGGCGCCGTGGCGAGCTCGCTTAGTCAACTGGGCCGCGCGCGGAATATTTCTCGCATTCGCATGACGGCTTCGCGCCGCGCCTCCGACGCTTTGGAAAGTATTCGACGCGATGTGCAAAGCGCTGTTCGCAGCGACGACTTGTTTGACACGCGACTGCGCCTTGCGCCTGAGGTTGCGCGCTCGCCCGTTGGCGAAGTGGATCGCGATCAACTGCTTTTATTCAACACGCGACTGCGCCCAATTCGAAGGATTGATTATTCGGGCGAAGGCGATGAATACGAAACGCAATATCGAATTGAAGAAGACCGCGATGGTCCCGCATTGTGGCGCCGCCGAGACGCGGTGCCTGATGAATTTGAGGACGCGGGCGGAATCGCCGAGCCTATTGGCGACGGCGTCATTGGCGTGCGCTTTGAAGCCTTTGACGGTCAATCATGGGTCCAAGATTGGGACAGCGATGTGGACGGTCTTCCAATTTCCATTCGCGCAACCGTCACCGCCAGCGGCGCTCGCTCAGATGAGGATGCGTTTAACGATCCCCGCGCGCTTGCGGTCATGCGCACGGAAATTCCTATCGACCGCGTTATAAAACCAAAATTGGATGAAGCCACTCTTGCGGCACAAGCTGCTGCTGAAGCCGCGGCGCAAGCGGCGGGCGGCGGCGCTGCTGGCGATGCGGCTGCTGGTGGAGCAGGTGCTGCCACTGGCGGAACAGGTGGTGGCGCAACTGGCGGTGGTGGCATGAGTGAAAATGGTGGAGGTCGCGGTGGACAAGGTGGCGGCAAAGGTGGCGGCAAAGGCGGCGACATGAATCAAGGCTCTGGCGGCGGACAAGGTGGTGGTCGTGGTGGACAAGGTGGCGGCCAAAGCGGTGGTCGCGGCGGACAAGGTGGCTCAACAGGTACCGGTGGAATGCGGCCACCCGGTGGCGGCAATCGTGGCGGAGGCGGATCATGATCGCGCGGCCTAAACGCAATAAAATTGTGAGGCATGCTGATGCACGCAATATCCATGCGAATATTTTCAATGCTCAAAAAATTCATGCGCCTCAGCTGTGCGCGCGGCACAAAGGCGTGGTCACCATCATGGTGATTTGGGCCATTGCCATTGCATCCATTGTTGTGGCTGCGACGCAAATTCTTGCCTTTCGTGAAGCCACGATTGGCCGTGAATGTATTTCGCGCGTGCAAGCGCGTTGGGCCGCGCGCGCCGGCGTTGAAACCATGATCGCAATTATGGAGTGGCACAATTCAAATCCTGATCCAGAAGACGCGCTTGCTCTTACGCGTGATCTTGAAAGCAACGCGTTTGGCGAAGTGGAAACTGGAACGTGGGACATTCGCCACTTCATCGATGGTCAAGAATGGGCTGGACCCATGGATGAAAATTCCAAACTCAACATCAATGTCGCCACGCGAATGCAATTGCTTGAATTGCCAAATATCACGCAAGATGTTGTGGATTCAATTTACGATTGGCGTGACGCTGACAATGATCCGCAACAACTTGGCGCCGAAGCTGACTTCTACAGAAATCGCGGACTTGGATACGAACCACGCAACGGAAATTTTCGCTCGATTGCCGAACTTGAATTAGTGGCTGGCGCCTGGCCACAATATTTGCGCGGCGAGGATTGGAATCTCAACGGCCGCTTGGATCCCAATGAAGACGACGGCAAGCGCACCATGCCTGACGACAATGCCAATGGAAAGTTGGAGGCTGGTTGGTCGCAATACCTCACTGCTTCCACTCGCCCAGTCACAAAATCCGCAAGTGGTCAACCACGGCTTGACTTGCGCAAAGCCAACTCCGAAGAATTAATGACCCGCACAGGCATGGACGCAACGCAAGCGGCCGCGATTCTGACCTATGCAAAAGTTGGCAACGCGCGCATGGCGCAAATTCTTTCCGTGCCTCTTTCACAACTGACTGGATCACGCACGGCTGGCGCCGCTGGTGCCAACAACTCCGGGGCCAATCGAACAGGAAGATCCAGCGCGGGCCGCACTGGGGCGGCGGCGACTCCAGCCGCGAGCACTGTTAAAAATCTTGACACCAAACAACTCACGCTTGTGTTAAACGAGTGCTCGTTGGATGACACTCGCACTTCACAAGCCAACGCCGGAAAAGTAAATCTAAACACCGCAAGCCGCGCCTTGCTGCGGGATATCTTGCAACTGGATACCCGATACGCGGATTCCATTTTAAGCCGCCGGATTTCCAAACAGTCGGGGCTCCTAAGTCTGGCTGATATCGTAGATTTGCCTGGTGCAACACAGGAGCAACTATTGATATTGGGTCAAGTCGCCGATGTGACCAGCAGCGTGTACATGATTTCCAGCCGCGGCCGCGCGATCAGTTCTGGCGCCGAGGCTGAAATAGTTGTGATGGTGGATCGTTCGGAATCACCAGTTCGGATTTTGGAGTATCGAGAACCATGAAGCGGCGTACAAAAGCACAACTTGATCCAGATTGCGTGGTCATTCTCTCGGCGAGCGATGAGAAAGCTTTTCGTTTTCGTCGAAACGAAACTGGCGTTGTCATGGAAGGCGCTTGGGATTCCAGCCAAATTGTTGACGCCAATGTGAAATCACCTGCCGCGACGATCGCCGTGTTGCAACCCGCGCGCATTGTCTGTCGCACTATTGAATTGCCCGACGCTGCGGAGGACAAATTGGAAATCGCTTTGCAATTGCAAGCCGAGACAAAACAAATGGGTTCTATTCACCCATGGCGCACAGCGAGTTCCGTGCTTGCGTTTCGCTGCGATGACGGCGGCCGTACTGGCGTTGTTGTGGATTGGCCCACGAATGATGCGGGCCCTTCGCTCTCGCGTGATTTGCCGCCCGATGGCGAACCGCTTTTCGCGGGCGACTCCGCCATTCTTGCCGCGGTGTTGGATGGCTACGCCGCGGGACCTTTGGTGTCTGTGACCCAAGACCGCACCGCATTTTCTTTCGCGCTTCGAACTCCCAAGGGACTTTCTGTTCGAAGCACTCGTATCGATCCATCGCAATGGCCCGACGCCGCCACGGTGGCTGTTGTTGAAAGCGCCCTTCGAGGCGGCATGAACGCCGAGCAAGCAGAAGTGCTTGTTGGCTTGTTGGATGAAGCGATTGAAGCCGCTGGTGATGGCGGATTTGGTTGCACGCAGATAGATCGTGACGCGCTTACAACGCGCGTGAGTGGCGTTGAAAATGTGGATGAATGGCGTGAACATGGATTAAAGGCGCTGGCCGCTTTGATGTGGTTTAGCCATGCAAAACCTCTGGTTTCGTTGCGCGCCCAGCCACTGGGAGAACGCCCGGGTCATGTGGGTGAATGGATCAATCACTTGGGCGAACCTCAATATCTTGTGCGCGCAGCGATCATTTTTCTTATGACGTTGATTTTAGCGCCGCCAATTTGCGCGGGGGCTCGACTCTTGTGGCTTCACTGGAAAATTGGCGACATGGAAACCAAGGAGCGTTCCCTACGCGCCTATGAAAAACAATTGGACTTGTATTCAGATCTCTCGCGCCATGCGTGGCCTATGGGCAAGCTGCTCGGCGATTTATCCAATGTCACTCCAGAAGGCATCGAGTGGGAAGATCTCACCATTTCACAAGATCGCAATGTCGCAATTCGTGGACTTGCAAAATCACACGACGAACTATCCGGCACGGAAGTTATTTTGGCTCTTGAAAAACAACTGTCCGAAAGCAAAGTGTTTGACAAAGTGACCAAGAGATGGGATCCACCTGACAGCAAAGGCATGCTTAAATTCACCTTGGCAGCGACAGTGGTTCGGCCATTATTGCGACCTAATTTTAAAGAAGCGCAAGACTTTGGCCGCAAGACATTGGCGGAGCGCAAATATCCTGCGCCCCCTCCTTCACCAACGCATGGCGATACGCCAAGCGCCAAAAACGATGGAATTTCAGCCTCAACTGCAACTGTTGGCGCCACTGAGTTGCCTTCTGCTCCCAAAGATATTCCATCCTTGGACCCGTTGAACGATCCCGCGCAAAATGTCACCGATGCAACCGCGAGCGGATCGCCCGCATCAACTGTGAAAACAACCAAGCGCGCGATAATTCAAAAAGATCCGAAATTAAATTCGGCGCCACCGTCCACTGAAACAGCCAGCGCACAACCTGCTGCAAATCCATCGCCCACTGAAAATACCGAAGCCGACTCAGAGACCGCCACCCAGAAAAAAAGCCGCAGCGCACGAACAACCACATCGGGCACAAACGACCTGCCGAAACGCAGTGAACGCACGCCCGACAGCGCGAATGTGAGCACGCCAATTCCACCGCCGCTCAGCGAAACTGAATTAAACGCAATGACCAAGGACGAACTGCAAACCGCCATGGGTAAAGTTGCCATCGCTCGTCAAAGCGCGGAAGTGGATGACGAAACAAAGAAGCGTCTGAAAGAGGAGTTTGACAGGCTTAAAAATTATTTGAAGGGCAAGAAATGAATTTCAAACTTGACTTCAATCTTGATCGCAATCCGACGCTCGCGCGCATCCGTTCGCTTCCCCCAGTTGGTCGATACGGAGTGATTGCCGTAGGAATACTTGCCGCATATATGGCCATTGATTCCTGGAGTTGGAGTTGGGCGCGCTCGTGGAATGCCCAAGCCGATCACATTCAAAAAATCATCTCAGATTCGGCGCAAATCATCGCAGACAGTGACACGGCCGTGCATGCTGGGCCAGAGTTGTACGGCTTAGTCAATCCCATCGCTGGCGAATCTGAAGGCGCAGAGTCCATGGCCAAGGCCGTGGTGGAAATTGTAAAAAAATATTCCACAACTAATTTTAGTTACGACGCGCAACGCGCAAGTACGCGAATATCTGGTCTATCCGCAAGCGGTGAAAAAATTTCAAAGGTCAGTGGCGAGCTTCAATTTGAATGCTCGCCCGACATCTTCTCTAAAATTGTCGCCGACATTGAATCAAACCCCGCGATCGAATCAATCTCCTCCATCCGAATACAACGCAAAGAAGCGGAAAAAAAACTTGTGGTGCGCATGACGGTGGACTCTTGGGTCATACCAAGTAAATCCGCGAACTCGGGAGGACTTGGCTGATGCAAATGCCCGCTTGGTTACGACCCCCCAAAGGAGTGCACTGGACACCAAGACTTGCGGCAACGCTGGTGCTGGTTGTTCTCACCGGAACATTTGTACTCAGCGGCGCGCTCAGCGTGCTCATGGCTCTGTTCACATTTGGCGGCGATGCGGATCCAGCCGCCGCCCTTGCAAATTCATTGAAGAAGCACGAGCAACTGGCCAAGGTGGATCGAGATCGCTTTGATGGTCGCAGTGCATTCTTCATGCCGCCTGCGCCCGTGCGCAATATTCCCAAGCCACCACCGCCTCCAAAAATTGAAAAGCCACTTCCGCCACCAGCGCCTGTTATTCCAGCGGAATACGGCGGGAAAAAGCCAATTGCCATACTTGGACCAATTGTGTATTTCGATAATTTCCAAATTAAAATTGGTGAGGAAAGTAATGGCATAAAAGTTCTCTCTACCAATGCGCCATGGAGCGTAAAGCTTGCGCATGAGGGTGGCGAATACGAAGTCTCTCTTTGGGACGCTAAAAAAGATGATTTTTTAAATGGCAAATGGTCCACTACACGCACTCTTGGAATTGAAAGTTCAAGCGCGCCAACCTTGGGCAAAGATAAAAATGCGACAGGGATTGGAGCTCACATGGGAACATCCGGAACGCCAAGCCCTGGCGCAGGAGATCGCCCAGCGAGAGGCAATGGCGCGAAAACCACAAGATCAACTCCGAGTTCACCGCTTGGTTCCATCCCCAGCAATCCACAGGCGGGTCGTCCAGGTCCTGGTCCAGGTGTTGGAAATACTCCAGCCACTGGGTTGCCTGAAGGCGCGCCGCCTCCAAATGAACCTGTTCAGCCAGTTCCACCTGCCGAACCAAATCCCTCCACAACACCTGACTCTCCACCAATGCCCGCTGCTCCAAATGCTTCTAGCAACAAGGGTTGGGACTCTAATCAGATGGCCGCCCCACCGCCGTTTACATCCGAACAAATCAACGGCATGGCGTTGACGGAAGCCGTTGCCACCCAAGCCACCATTCAAAAGGCGAAATCCAATCCCACTTTGGATGGGGCTACCGCCGAGCGCTTGGCCAACGAACTTACCCAAATTGCGCAAAGAATAAATGATTTAAAAAAAGCGCAATCCCCGCCGTCTTGAGCCGTTGCCCAAGTGCGTGGTTGGTACCTTCATCCATGCAGTTTAAGTTGTGAAATCGTTCGTTTATTTCGTCACCGAAAGACCAATTTGGTCGATACTTCAAGAGCCATTTATTCGGATTTCTAAAGCCTTGCGACCAATTCAAAAACAACTTTGTTCCTTACGCACTGCCTTGCTTATTGCAACGGCATTGGTGGCACCAGCATTGGCCATGTCGGCTATGGATCCAGCGGATAGACCAACTCGTCCGCAACCCGCCCCGCAACCTGTTGCGACCGTTGTTGAAAAACCAATTGCATTTCACTCAGCGGTCATTCTCGCGCAAGATGCTTCTCGCCGACCAGCGGCAACTCCGCAACCTAATGCGGCAAACAGCGCTGCCAAAACAAATGCCCCAACGCAAACAGCGGCTCCGGTGGCAACTCCAGCGCCTTCGCCAACTGAATCTGCGGCGCCAGATTCATCCGCACCTTCCGCGTCAACTGATACGCCAAATACAACTCCACCACCTGTTGCAAATGAAGTTCCAGCCGGCGTGGTTCAACTTGAAGGCTCGCTGGTTTCAGCAGGCGCCAAAGAAATTCGGGGATCTCGTCGGGTGGGTCCAACCGACAAGGTGAAGTTGACTTTCAAAGACACAAAAATCGAAGACACAATTCCCTTTATTGTTGAGACCACGGGCAAAGCGGTTCTGATTCGTTTGCAGCAAGTTGCGGCCATTAAAATCACAATGGTCATGGACACAGAAGTAACTCGGCAAGATGCCTTGGATTTGTTGTTCCAAGCGTTTCGACTGAACCAAGTTGGCGTGGTTGAAACGGAAAAGATTGTCATGATCGACATGCTGAGCGACATGAACAAGTTGCAACCCGTCACGGTGCTTGGTCCTGAAATCGATGTCGCCGCCCTCGCGGAGGATGGAACCGTTTGCATCAAGATTTTCAAGATTGAAAATACAAAGGCGCAAAATGTGTTTGATCAATTGCAGTCGACCAATCCGCCTGACTACATTCAATTCAGCCTGGATTCCAACTCCAATCAAATTATTCTTGAAGGCGATATTGGATACGCCAAGCGTGTTCAACGAATGATCACGCTGCTTGATGTGCCGGCGTACTTGGAAGTTCGAACGGAAACTTTCAAACTGAAGTACGCGGATGCCACGCAAATTTCATCTCTTATTCAAGATTTATTCGCGGCCAAAACAGTTGGCGGCGGCGGCGCGACGCCCCAGCAACCTGGTCAACAAGGTCAGCCCCAACGACCAGGTCAGCCAGCGCAACCTAGGCGTGCTGGTGGCGGCAGCGGCGGTGAAGGACTTATTCCTGGAACCAGCGAGCAACTTGTGGTCACGGTTTTGCCAACTATGAACTCATTGACCATTCGCGCTGAGCCCGAAATTCTTGTTGAGATTCGCCGCCTGATTACCACAGCGTGGGATGTTCCGATTACCAAAGATGGCCAACCGTTTCGTTTGTACGACTTGAAGTACACCGATCCGATCAAGGTGAAAGATTTATTACAGGCGCTGCTTGAATCTGGTGGCGGCGGTGCTTCGGCGACACGCAGACCGTTTAGCGCGGCTGGCGGAGCTGGTGGTGGTGCAAATAGAAATGCCGGAGCAAGCCGCGCGGGTGGTGGTGGTGGTGGTGGTGGCGACAGTGGCGCGGATGTCGCGGTTTCAAATGTCTTCCGTATCGAGGCCTATCCAGATTCTGGACGCTTGCTTGTGGTGACCAAGACTCCGGATAATTTTGTGTGGCTGGACAAACTCATTAAAGACATTGATCAACCGCTGAAAGCTGGCTTGCCAATTAGCGTGGAGTTGAAGCATGCAAGCGCGGTGGAAGTGGCTGAAATTCTAAACGCACTGCTTGCCGAGGCGGGTAGCGGAAGCGGAATTAAAGCTCCCAATGAAGGCTTAACGGGAATTGATTTCCAAGGCGCTGCGGCTGGCGATGCTGGCGGAACGGGTCAAACAACAAACACTGCGAGCAATGGCTCAGCTGGTGGAACTGCCGCGGAAATTAAATTTCCTTGGCAAACAGCTCGTGGCGCTGGTGACACGGCGACTGAAGTGAGCGCGCTTGTTGGCAAGACGCGCGTGGTGCCTAACGCGGGACAGAACAGCGTGCTTGTGCTTGCCACTCCAGAAATTCAACAGGCGATGATGGACATCATTGAAAAGTTGGATAAGCCAGGTCGCCAAGTGATGATTAGCGCCGTGCTTGCGGAAGTTGTTCTTGGTGATCAATTTGCGTTTGGCTTGAAGTTTGGAAAGCGTGGAGATATTCAACCGCTCACTGGCGCCAATGCGATCGTGATCAATGGCCAAGGAACAACTCCTATCTACGAAGGAACTCGAACAGGTGATTTCATTGGCGACTTGACGTCAAGCGTCCTCTCTTTCGGAGTCGACGCGTCGGTGATCTTGCAAGCGCTTGAAGAACAAACTCAAGTTCGTATTTTGCAGCAACCGCGCGTGTTCACAAGCGACAATCAGGAAGCCAAGTTTTTTGACGGCGCGGATGTTCCATTTCAAACGGGTTCAACAACTGGTGGAACAACGGGCGGTGGAACAACTTCCAGCTTTGACCAGATTGCAGTGGGAATTGGTCTGAATGTGCGACCGCGCATTACCAAGGATTTGAATGTGGCCATGCAAATTGAAATTCTTTTAAGCAACGTGGATACCACCACGCGCACGGTTGTGACGCCAGGAAACAATCCAACCATCCAACGACGCCAAACCAACACTTCGGTGGTGATTAAGAATGGTCAGACCATTGTCATCAGCGGAATTCGCAAGGAAACTGAGAACAAAGTGAAGACCAAGGTTCCTGTGCTTGGTGATGTGCCTGTACTGGATTGGGTTTTCTCCTCAACGGAAAAAGTGAGCGCGGCCACGGAACTTGTATTGTTTGTCACGCCAATTGTTGTTGAGAATCCAGACGGCAATGACACCAATTTCAATGTGCAAGAAATTGAACGGCTGCGCGCACTGCAGAAGCCAATGGACAGCAAGACCGAGGAAATGCTGCATTTGCTTGATGATAAAAAGGGAACAACTGAGCCTGCCAAGGCCAATCCGACCGACGAGCCGCTGGAAACGATTATGACTCCATCAGCCGCCAGTTCGACCGCAGTTGCTCCAGTTTCCTCTGGAACAACCAGCACCCCTGCTGCAAAAGTCACCGCACCAGCGCCAAGTAATTCTGGTGCGAGCGCCGCAACTTCTCCGCCACCCAAAGGCTGATTTTTTAAACAGCGCTCCTGTTCAAATCACGCGCATTTCGGCTCAAAACAATTGACGCACTTAAACCAAGTTCGCAAATGTCGACGTACAATTTTATTGTCGTGAATTGCAATATGCGCACACTCTCAACTTCAATACTGAAACATTTGGCTTGCGCAATGGCGTGCGCCAGTTGCGTGAAACAGGTGACACCACTTGGTCCGGGTCGATTGATTGTGAATAGTTCTCCAAGCGACACTATTGTGCGCAATGATTCTGGAGCTGTGACCCGCGACACTTCCTTGGGGTTTCAACTGAATTCAATGGCGTCCGTGCAAACGGATGGTTTCTTTCTTCCGCTTGCCAGTTCCGACGGCATGCGCTTGGCCTGGCAGCAACAATCAAATTTTAATTGGCCGTTGTTGCTGGCGATGCCAGAGGCTTCGCTTGCGGCGCGTGGAGTTGTGGCTGTGCGCGCATTGGATGAGCTTGAACCCGCCCACACATGGAACGGCGCGTTCATGTTGGGACGGTCTTGCAACAGCGACGGCGTTCTTGTTGAAAGCCCGCAAACGGATGGAACCAGATGGATAGGTGTTTTGCCTTGGGAAGGTGGCGATGCGCGCTGGTTGGTGCGGGACGCGAATGTAAACGCATTTGCTTCTGTTGGACCACGCGGCGAACTGGCGTGGTCACATCGTGAAATTGGCGAGGCGGAATTTTCATTGACCGTGGAGCGCCCTGAAGGAAAGTTTGAATGGCCGCGCAAAGACAATGAAAGTTGGCTGCTTCCAATTGTGGCGACAGACGGAATTTTTGCGGCGCATCTTCGTGATGGCGTGCTTGAATTGGCGTACTTGCCGCTCAGATCTGGACAAAGCATGACCACGCTTGAGTCACGATCCGCCATTCTGAGCAAAAGTATTTCTATCCGTGGCTCGGAAAAAATGGCGTATCAATGCATCGGGTCTCTGCCGCCAGATCGTGCGGTGCTGGCTGACGGGTCCTTGCTTTTTTTCCACCCAGACCTGGGACGCATGGCGATTTGGCAACCGAACAATGACACCATTACCGCTCTTCCATTTGGGACACTTTCAGCAACAGCAACGGGTCCAAAGCAATTATTGATTTCATTTCGAGATCATTTGGCCACGCTTTCGTTGCCCGTGGATTCCGTGCGCGGTCCAGTGACGCTGCTTGAAGCCGCGTGGATTGCGCGCGCGCCAAGTGGCGAGGGCAGCAGTCCGGGACGAATTGTATTGCTGTTACCCGCATCTCAACAATGCAAAATTGCTGAGCTCAATTTGAATTAATCGCTGGCTGGGGATTGCGTAAATAAAAAACACTGTCGGATAGAGATCGCATGAAGATGAAATATCAATCGCTCGCTCGCTTTGCGCAGTCAATTCGGCAGCCACTGAAACGTCAACATACTGATGAATAACAAGGACGATTAATCGTCATCATCGTCGTCGTCATCATCGTCGTCGGTGTCTTTTTCCTCTAAATCAGCGTCTTTCTTTTTACTTTTGCCTTTACGCTTTTTCTTCTTCTTTTTGGCAGAGTCGTCGTCATCATCGTCGTCGTCGTCGGCATCATCGTCATCTGAGTCGTCGTCGTCGTCATCATCGTCGTCGGTGTCTTTTTCCTCTAAATCAGCGTCTTTCTTTTTACTTTTGCCTTTACGCTTTTTCTTCTTCTTTTTGGCAGAGTCGTCGTCATCATCGTCGTCGTCGTCGTCGGCATCATCGTCATCATCTGAGTCGTCGTCGTCGTCGTCATCGTCATCGTCATCATCGTCGTCGTCATCATCATCGTCGTCGTCGTCGTCGTCGTCATCGTCATCGTCATCATCTGAGTCATCGTCGTCCGTGGCCTCTTCGCCTGGAACGTCTTCTTCCTCTTCATCATCATCGTCATCAAGATCGTCTTCTTCTTCGGGTTCTTCCTTCTCCTCTACTTCCGCATCTTCATTGCCAAAATCATCTTCCTCCGCGAAGTCGTCATCGTCATCTTCAAATGGATTAATGTCCTCGTCATCATCTGGACCATGCATGACAATGGCCGCGGTTTGACGCGCTAAAAGAATTTGGAAAACATCTTTTTCAACCGCGGTCTGAGTGTTGATTGTGGTGGACATGGGTGTTTAAATCTCAACAGGGTTATCTGTGAGAATGGACTTTTTGTCAATGGGACAAAGGTGCGGGAATTGCCATGGTTTTATCATCGCCACCAATAAAGATCCATCCATCGATGGCGTCGGTCTTTGCGATTCTTCCAAGGTTGCTGCGAACTGGAATGGGGAGGGCGACGGCACGCAACCCGTCAGCCGGACGAAACTCGCGCAACACAATTCCCAGCCCGCTGGAATACTCCTGAACAATTTCAGGGCGCGCCGCATCAACAACATACACCGTGTCTTGCCCAAGAATGAGATTTTCATATCGACGATCCACGGCAATCGCGTCGGCACCTTGCAAAGATCCATCGGAACCATACAACCCAAGTCGCTGCGTACGCAACGCAATCCACTGATTATGAAATGGAATGAGAATTGGCTGTGATAACTTGAGGTTCGTTTCCCACTCGCCACTGGATGGACTTACGAACGCAAGTGGATTGACTCGACCGGTCGCCATGTTGAAAGCTTGGGAATTTCCGGAACGCTCGCGAATAAAACAAAGCGATCCCGCAATTTGGGCTGGTGGCGAATCTTTATAACGGCGATCATGTTGAGTCCAACGAGTGGGCAAGTGCGGAGCAAGTTCCAGCGCGGCAATGACCTCGTCGGTGGCGATGAGAAGACAATCTGGAAGGATGCGCAACCAGCGAATTCTTCCCCACTCCTCCGGAAGAACACGCTGAGCGGCTGTTGCGCCGTTGAGCGAATTCACCAATTGAATCACTGTTGGATTGCTCGCAAGCTCTTCGTGTGTTGCGACCTCAAGACCAGCGACGGCGACCAGAGTGGATGAAGTTTCAATCGCGTCAACGTCATGTATGGCGCAGGAAGTTTTCCACTGCGTCGCGCCGGTGGTGTTGTTCACGCCAATCACCTCGCCATTGGTGCGAATGAACGCGCAGACGGGACCCGCGCGGGAACACACAATGGCGGCAGCTTCCGCGCGATCCAATGCGGTGGGAAGTTGCACCGAGGCAAGTTTTTGCGCGTCAAACAAAGATGCCACGGAATCAACTCGCCAAACAGGCACGCCGTCCGTGGGGTTGAGCGCGAAGAGCGCGCCGTCCTCGTGGGATTGAGGACACCAGAACACGATGTTGGGAAGCATGGCCATGACCGATGGATCGCGATCGCCCAAGTTGCTTCGCCAGACAATGTCAAGTTTGTCTGCGCTGCGAAACAATAGAGATGATGGTTCCGCGAACAACACTGATGAGTAATTCCTCTCTCGTTGCGCTTGCGGATCCATGGTGAGCAGGCGTCCAGCAAGCGTTGTGACAAGAGGTTGCGCGGAACCTAATTTTGGAAAATTTTCAGATGCAAGTTCGCGCGGCCAACTCAACCCCGCCGAATCGTTTGCATTCATGGCAACACATATTTTTTCAAAATCAAGCCAGCCCATGTTGCGCGCGCGCAATGCGGCTTCTTGTAAAACTCGCTGCGCGTCCGCGGGCGTGCACGCCAATAACGCCGCGATATTCACGGCATTCATGAAGGTCAACGCGTCGCAAGTCTGCATGGACTGCAGCGCATTGTCGGCGGCTTTCTTGCGAAGTGACATGGTGGCTGTTTGTGGCCGGGAAAGAATGCGCTCAAGGGCGGCCACTTTCGCGGAGGTTTTTCGCGGATCATCCCCCACCATTTCATCAGCCATTTCCTTTGATTCCAAAATAGCGACCCACTGCTCAAGCGCCACTGGCCATTGATTTTGCTCGGCTGCGAGATCGCCCATGCGCAGCGCCACCGCCGCTTGTTGCGCGGATGAGCGCGCGCACGACTTGGTGATTAAGAGAAGTTTCGCCTGCGTGGCTTGATCGATCTCCTTCATGGTGAGCACTGCTAAAAGTTTTCCAATAATTTCGTCACGCAAGGGAGTTGATTCCAAATTGTTTTGATTGATTGCGTTGGCCATGGATGTGGCTCCCTCCAACATCAACTCTTGCCTGGCCCAGGAACGACCGAATTCAAAGAGCGCAAGACCACTGCGCGGATCGTTTGAATTCTCAAGCAACCGCGCGCGCAACAATCGCTCTCCCTGGCTGGCCTGCATGGATAATGAAATGGCCTGCGCGTCCACAACAATAAGTTGTCCATTGTGTAGCGCCAGATTGCCTCCGGCCTGAAGCGGCAATTCACCGGTGACGTGGCCAGTGACGGGATCAAGCAAAAGCGCTTTGTTTTGCAGTGGAACAGCAAGTGTGGGCAGACCATTTTCATCCGTCGCCAAAGCGCACTCGCCGCGCACCGCGGTGTGTTCGTTCAACTGACTTGAAAGTTTCCACAGAGTGTGACGCGGGTCTTCGATGTCAACCGCCACGACATCCTCACACAAAAGATAGAGACGATCTTGATCCGCCAGCAATGCGCGCGCGGCGGGAAGTTGCTCACTGACACCAAGCAGGGTCGACCATTTGGTTGATCCATCAAGCGCGCGCATGCAGACCAACGTATTTTGATCGGGCGCAATCCAGAACACACAGTCATTGGCGACCACTGGCGATGGAAGTTGCCACGCGGGATTGGAACTGCGTGGCTCGCGAAGCGGCGGCGTCCAGCGACGCAACCAAATAATGTGACCATTGGAGGCGTCGATGCGCGCCACCACGCCCAAACTTGTGGCGGCAATCACATCGCCGTTGAATTGCGTTGGAGAACTCAACGGACGCGAGACCGTCAATCGAACACCCCCCGCCGCGCCAAGTGAATTGGCCCATCGCAAAGCTCCGGTCTGTAGATCAAGCGCAATCAACCAGGCGGCGCTTTCAAGACGCGAATTACTTTTACGCGCTTGCACAATCACCACGTCATCTAAAATCACAGGATCGCCGTGCGGAAAGAGTTCTGAAAACTCGTTATGGCCCAAACGATCCAAATACACTTCCCACAAAATTGAGCCATTTTTCAATGAAATTGCGGTGATTTTTGCTTGCGCGCCTGATCGCTGGTCGGACAACGCGTGACCCGGAAGCGTGACCACGGTATCTCCAGCGCAGACCGCGACGGCCAAATCACTTGGCGCAAGATTGGCTCGGTCGGTTGGTGAACCCACGGCGCGTTGCCAACGAGCCACTCCCGAAAGACGATCGAACAATCGAACAGAGGCGCCATCCGCGATCAATACTCCATCACGTGTGAAACTCGCCTTGGCCACAAGCGCGGACCCATCCACCTTGGCGCTGGATTGCGCTTGCGCGATTGCTTTGGAATCCATCTCCGCGAATGAACGATTGAGCCACGATTCTGGAAGCCATTCGCTCCAGAGCGGTCGCCACGGCGCGATCTCTTGTTGCGTAGCCGTGGCGGCGCCCACCACGCGCGCGGGAATATTGGGCGGTGTGATATCACGCATCGCTTGATCAAGAAGTTTTTTTTGCGCAAGCGCAAGCGATGGATGGCGCAGCGCTTTTTCAATCCAATGCGAAGCCGCCGTCACGCGCCCTTGATCAAGCGCCTGCTGCGCGAGCGTGAACATGGATTGCAAACCTGCGGGCGTGAAGGCCCGAAGCTCGGCCACTTGCAATACCTCGCCTTGATCAAATCGCCGCTGAGCCGCGGCGGATTCCGCGCGCAACCAACTTTGAAGCACAGGCGGATTTTCAAGCAGAAATTGCTCGGCGGCGGCTGGCGTGCTGAGAAATCGATCCGTTGAATCGTTCCATGGAACCAACTTGTTTGGAAAACGATCAACCGCCTCCTGCAAAGAGCGCGCGCTTTCCGCGGGATTTGTCGCGGCGGAATCTTTGGCGCGGCGCAAATATTCCGTCGCCATTGGACTAGCGTCAATTGTGACGGGTGCGGATTCCTGCGCCAAGGACTGTGGCGCGATAAGGACAATCGTGACAACACAAAATTGAATTGCCGCGGCGATACGAAGTTGCAAAGATGCGATGTCGGCGCGATTCACACTTGAACGATACATTGCAGCCATGGCAAATTGTATGGGCCAAAATTTAACTGGACACTTCTTGAGAGCATTGGCCAAGATGTGGACTTTCACCGTGATTGCGAGCGCAATTTGCCTTCTTTGCGCTTGCACCACGCCACCAGGAATTTCCGTGACCACCGTGGATGTGGTCGAAGTGGGAAGCACCGCCAACCAAGTCGCCATTCGAGTTCAACTTTCAAACCCAACCAAGGTTGCGATTCGAATTGATACATGGAAATATTCTGTGCGCGTGCGGGATGAACAGGTGTATTCAGGGGAGTGGGTTGCTTCGATCACCATTCCACCTGAAAGCAGATTGCTGACCGCCATTCCCGCCGTGGTGCCGTTGCAAAGTCAACCAGGACCGGATTCGCCTTGGAGCGTTGACGGATCGTTGCGATACTTGGAAACAACGCGATTCAGTCAATTGTTGTTCGACCTTGGATTGAACCGACCTTCTGCGCCATTTACAGCTTCCGGCGCGGGAATGGGGTCAGGCGGAACTATTCCAAGCGCGGGCTGACGCGCGCTGGCGCATTCATTGCGAAGTGATCACAAATGATTCTGCTGTTCCAACTGGCTATGCCGTTGCATTTCACTATTCATTAAGTATTGATGCACGCCGATGGCGCGCGGATCTTGCGCGTCCAAATGGTCCCATGCAACTCGTTGATAGGTTCCATCGCCACGCATTTGCCACGACTGCCGACAATCGTTGAGGCACGTTTGAATCACTTCCCACAATCGCGCACGATGCTCCACCAAAAGAATTGGCGTGGCCGCTTCAACGCGTGTTTGCAAATTGCGATACATCCAGTCGGCGCTGCCGATGTACATGTCGCCATCAAGTGGATTGTCTTTGCCCGCTTGGAACCAGAAAATTCGGCTGTGCTCCAAGAAACGCCCCACCACGCTACGCACGCGAATGTTGTCGCTAAGGCCGGGCACGCCCGGGCGCAAACAGCAAAAACCACGGACAATAAGGTCAATTTGTACGCCCGCTTGGCTGGCTCGATACAGCGCGTCCATGATGCCGCGGTCCTCAAGCTGATTCATTTTGGCGATGATGCGCCCGGGCTTTCCTAGCTTGGTCAATTCAATTTCGTTCTCGATCAATTGCAGAAAGCGCTTCTTCATGGCGACCGGCGCGATCAACAACTTCAAGTAATCGCGTTGGCGACTTCGACCGGTCATGTAATTGAACAACCCGGTCAAGTCCTCGGTGATTTCAGGATCGCACGTTAACAAACCAATGTCCTCATACAGGCGCGCGGTTTTGGAATTGTAATTTCCCGTGCCGATGTGTCCGTAGCAACGAATACCGCTTACTTCTTGTCGAACGACCAACGCAGTCTTGGTGTGCGTCTTGAGTCCGACAACGCCGTAGGCCACATGCACTCCAGCGTCCTCTAGTTTTCTAGCCCAGCGAATATTTCTTGCCTCATCAAAGCGCGCGCGAAGCTCGACCAACACCGCGACTTGCTTGCCGGTTTCCGCGGCGTGAATGAGACTGGTGATGAATGGACTATCGCCACTGGTGCGATACAAACTTTGCTTGATGCAAAGCACCTTCGGATCCTTGGCGGCTTGCTCAATGAACTGCTCAACACTGGCCTCGAAACTTTCGTAAGGATGATGCAGCAACACGTCGCCTTTGCGAATTCGTGCGAAAATATCGTAGTTTCCGTGGTCAAAACCTAATGGCTTGAGCGGTGTCCAACTGCTGAAATGCAGATCCGCGTCGTCCATATCGGCGATTTCATTCAGCGCGCCGTAATCAAGCACGCCATCGGACTCGTAAATATCCGCCTCGTCGATTTCAAGTTCGTCCATTAAGAACTTTAGAATGCGCGGATTGGCGTTGGTTGGAATTTCCATGCGAACCACGCGAGCGAAACGGCGCTCGCGAAGTTGCTGCTGAATGGCCTCAAGCAAATCGTCGGCGTCGTCGTTGTCGTTGTCAATCTCCGCGTTGCGCGTGACGCGAAACGGAAGCACTTTCAGAATTTCCATGCCTG
>Ga0209086_10000982_pt1 | contig 23457 bp, 16 predicted proteins | sample M_130207_XF_Meta_FD_187312 | JGI IMG/M metagenome (GOLD analysis project Ga0209086, IMG submission 187312) | Freshwater microbial communities from Lake Montjoie, Canada to study carbon cycling - M_130207_XF_MetaG (SPAdes) (version 2) | ecosystem: Environmental > Aquatic > Freshwater > Lake... | reverse complement strand
CGATCTGCTCACCAATGCCCCCGCGGTTCGCGGCAATCACCGCGGTCCCCGACGCCTGCGCCTCAAGTGGCGCTAGCCCAAAGGTCTCGTTCGAACTCGGCGCCACAAACAGGTCGAGCGCAGCAAAAAGATCGGCAAGCTCCTCGCGGTCGCTCTGGTAGGGGAGAAACCGCACCCATTCGGCACCGTCAGCCAGCGCTTGAAGCTTCTCCTGCATCGGACCAGCACCAATCAGCGCGAGCACTGCACCCGTGCGCCGATAGACCTCAGGCCACGCGCGAATCGCGAGATCAATCTCTTTCTCCGGCGCGAAACGGCCGATGAAGCCGGCGACCGGGCTGTCCGGGCCGGTCGGCAGTCCAAGCCGAGCCCGCACCGCATCGCGACGAACGCGACGCCCCGGATGAAAGTGCGCGAGGTCCACACCCAGTGGGATGTGCGCCACGCGGTCGATCCCGGCAGCGCGGAGGTCGTCGGCCACGAAGCGTGAGCAGACGATCGACATCGCCACCTGCTTGTCGATCTGCCGCGCATACCGCCATCCCAGGTCCCAGAGCGCCCGCCGGAAGGCGTTCGCCCTGTCCGGGAAGGGGGCGAGGACGCGCGGGAAGTTGCTGTGCCAGAAGGCCACCAGCGGAATATCCAGACCGCGCGTGGCGAGCTTCGTGATCCACGGCACGAACCCTGGGCTCCCAACTTCTACAACATCGGGACGCTCGTGGAGCATGATCCGGCGGTTGCTGCTCGTGGCCAACATAAAGCGGTAGGGCGCCTGCTTCGGGACCTTTGGGCCCTGGAGGCGGTAACTCCGGACCCCGTCACTCTGCGCGATGTGGTCGCGCGGCGACGGCAGCACCAACACCTGTCGCAGGTGCGGGCGCGCCTCCACGTACTCCGATTTCTGGCGCAGGTAGGTGCGAATACCCCCCGTCGTATCACCGTAGAACTCGGTGACATCCAACACCGAGAGGCGGGCCGTGGGACGTAAAATCGGTGCCAGCGCCATCCGCGATACATCGACCGTGGAGTCCTGCAACGCCGCATCGGAGAGATAAATACGCTGGGCGACGGAGATCGGCCTTCCGGTCACGCGCGGGGCTCGCATAGCTGCATACCGAAGGCTACTCGCTCCGGGGGGCCTTTCGCTACCCGCACGGTGAGACGCGCGGTAGCTTTTTCCTCTATGACCAGCGCTCACAACCGCGACCTGCTGCACAACGTGGCCTTCTTTCACGGCCTGCCCGAATCCGAACTCCGGAACCTCAGCACACTCGCCGAAGCCCGGACCCTCGCGCCGGACGAGCGCTTGTTCGAGGAAGGTTCCGAACGGCGATTCTTCGGCGTGATCCTGACGGGGACGCTGGTGATCGAGCACGGGGTCGGCCATGAACGGCTCGCGTCCCTCGGCGCCGGCGAGATTATCGGCGAAGGGGTCCTCCTCGAGGACGGCACGCATGGCACGTCCGCACGCGCCGTGACGACCACAACGATGCTCCTTTTTCCCAAGGCCACGCTCGCTCCCGTGCTTCGGGATCAACCCAGCCTGTACGCAGCGCTCGTCACCAAGGCGGCGCAAGCGATTGCCGAACGCCTGAAGAGTGTCGACGCCACGCTGAGCGGTCGGGGCCGCGGCATGCGCTTCCGCGGCGGCGCCCGCCGCCTCGAACACGACCTGCTCGGCGAACGAGAAATCCCAGACGCCGCGCTGTACGGCGTGCAGACACTCCGTGCAATCGAGAACTTTCCGATCACGGGAGTCCCGCTCCGCGAGTTCCCCGAGTTGATCGTGGCGCTCGCACAGGTGAAGGAAGCCGCAGCGAACGCCAACGCGGAGCTCGGGCTCATTAGCCCCGAGGTCTGCGATGCGATTGTTCGCGCGTGTCACGAAATCGCCGACGGGCGCCATCACGAGCACTTCCTCGTCGACATGATTCAGGGCGGCGCGGGCACGAGCACCAACATGAACGCCAACGAGGTGATTGCGAATCGCGCCCTCGAACTCCTGGGACTGCCGCGCGGGTCGTACGACACCGTGCACCCCAACAATCATGTGAATCACTCGCAGAGCACGAACGACGTGTACCCGACGTCAATCAAACTCGCGATGCACCACGCGATCATCGGACTGAAAGCGGCGATGGCCGATCTGGTCGGCGCCTTCCTCGCGAAAGGCGAGGAGTTCGCCCCATACCTCAAGATGGGGCGCACGCAGTTGCAGGATGCGGTCCCCATGACGCTCGGCCAAGAGTTCGCCGCGTTCGCGCACACGATGCAGGAAGACATCGACCGGCTCTCGGAGGCGCAGGCGCTGATCCGCGAGATGAACATGGGGGCAACTGCTATCGGGACTGGAATCACCGCGCCGAACGGTTACGCGGAACTCGTCCGCCAGCGTCTCTCCGAAGTCACCGGCTTGACGCTGATCACGGCGCCAGATCTAGTGGAGGCCACATCGGACACGGGATCCTTTGTGCAACTCTCAGGCGTGTTGAAGCGCTGTGCGGTGAAGTTGAGCAAGATCTGCAATGACCTGCGTCTGCTCTCCAGCGGTCCACGCACGGGATTCGGGGAGATCAACCTGCCGCCAATGCAACCCGGCTCGAGCATCATGCCTGGGAAAGTGAACCCCGTGATTCCCGAGGTGGTGAATCAGGTCTGCTTCGATGTGATTGGCGGCGACATGACGGTCACGATGGCCGCTGAGGCCGGGCAGTTGCAGCTGAATGTGTTCGAACCCGTCATTGCCTACCGCTTGCTGTCCAGCATCAAGACCATGCGGAACGCCTGCGTCGTGTTGCGCGAGAAATGCATCGAGGGCATCACGGCGAATCCTGACCGGATGCGACACTTTGTCGAGCAGAGTATCGGGATTGTTACCGCACTCGTGCCGGTGATTGGTTACGAGCGGTGTACCGAGATCGCCAAGGAGGCGCTGGCTACCGGCCGAGGCGTCTACGAGCTCGTGCTCGAAAAGCAATGGATGACGCGCGAGGCGCTGGACAGTGCGCTGAACCCGGTCACCATGATTGGGGGGAAATAGCGGTGCCCGCGGTGAAGCTCGACGGGGCCGGCACGCAGAAGCTGCAAACCCTCGAAGAAGGCCTGATAGCGCTCGCAGGGATTCATGCGCTCGTCGAGCGGATGGCGAACGACGTCAAGAATCAGCGCCCCATTGCGATGGCGCCGCAGCAGGTGAAACGGTTAGCGGTGCCGCTGCAAGGGCTGCTGAAGGGACAGTTCGGCATGATCTCAGACATCGTCACCTCGATGATTCTTGCGGTTGGACGCGGGGGGGGCGATACGACAAAAATCCGTGCGCTTCGAGAGCACGTGGCCCAACTGCGCACAGCAATGGAAATCGCCCAGAACCGCGTCAAGCTCACGCACGCGGTAAAGACCGACGTGACGGACGCACCGAAGGGCGTGGATTCACCCCAACCGACCGGCACGAACCCAGAAGCGGAGCCGCCAGAGAAGCGGTAGCTTAGAGGCGGGTTCCACTCCTCTTTTCCGGCTCCCGCCATGTCCCGTCATCGCTCCGCGGCGCTGATTGCCGCCCTCGCGTTCGTCGCACCCCTTGCTGCGCTCGTGGCGCAAAGCACTCCGCCAACCACTCCGCAGATCACCGCGCAGTATCGCTCCCCCGCCGGCGTCGAGTATCGCTCGTACGCCGACCCCGCCGGTACGGTTGTTGCTGCCGCCAAAGCACTCGCGGCAGATCCTCGCAGCGTCGACCGTATCGTTGCGCTCGGCACCGCGCAGGCCGGAGTTCGGCAGATGCGCGAAGCGGTCGAGACCTTCACCAAGGGGCTCGCTACACTGCCAAACAACGCGTTGCTGCTCCGCTGGCGCGGGCATCGATACCTCTCGGTCCGCGAGTTCGACAAAGCGAAAACGGATCTCACACGCGGCATTGCGCTCGACACCACGATTTACGGGCTCTGGTACCACCTAGGAGTTGTCCGCTTCGCCCAAGGCGACTTCGCCGGTGCGGCCGACGCCTTCACCCACGCGCTCCCGAAAGCGCCCGACGCCGGCGAACTGGCCGGCTCCACCGACTGGCTCTGGATGTCGCTCTCGCGCGCGGGAAAGCACGCCGACGCGAAAGCCATGCTCGACCGCCATCCCGATTCGCTGAAGATCGACAACGCCTACGCGGCACGACTCCGCATGTACCGCGGACTCGTCGACCCTGAACGCGTCTTCACCGCTGCCGATACCGCCGACGTGCAAGTCGCCACCCTGAGCTTCGGGATTGGGAACTACTATCTCGTGAAGGGCGACACCGTGCACGCACGGCAGTATTTCGAACGGTCCGTGGCGAGTGGCGGCTGGGCCGGCTTCGGATTTATCGTCTCGGAGATCGAACTGCGCCGCACCGGCGGTGGCTCCGCAACGGCGGCTCCGCTCAAGCCGGGCGAGAAGCCTCTCGTCACCCCCAAGGACTTCGGCAAGTGGGAGTCGCTGGGCGCAGCGCGACTGTCACCGGACGGGCAGTGGATCGCCGTCGGGGTCTCGCGTGGGAATGAGGAGAATGAGCTTCGCGTCCGCAGTGGAATGCGCAACACGACAATCGTCGTCCCCTACGGATCGGCGCCGTCATTCACGCCGGATTCGCGCTGGGTGAGCTATCTCGTTGGCGTTTCGCCAAAGGAGCGCGATCGCCTGACGAAAGACAAGAAGCCCGTGCACACGGGAATCCTCGTGCGCAACCTCACGACCGGCGACACCACCACCCTCGGCGACGTCGCTTCGTTTTCCTACAGCGGCGACGGGCGCTTCATTGCCATGACCCGATACGCCACCGAGGGAAAACGCGTACAGGATGTCGTCGTGCAGGAACTGGCGACCGGCATGCGACTCGTCTTCTCGAGCGTGGCGGAGCAAGCCTGGGCCGATGCACGCGCGCTGCTCGCCTTCACCATGACGGTCGATGGCGGTACCGGGAACGCCGTGCAGCTGTTTGACGGCAGCAACAGCACCGTGCGCGTACTGGAATCCTCGACATCGATCTACCGCGGACTCGCCTGGCGGCCGAAATCCACGGACTTGGCGGTGCTACGGACCAAAGTAGAGAAGGAGTTCTCCGACACCGCGCACGCCGTGCTGGCGTGGCGCAACGTCGCGTCGCCCACCACAGCGCCCCGTACACTCGACGCTGGAGCGAGCGCGATTCCGCGCGGACTTCGCGTGGCGGACGCTCGCCGACCCAGCTGGAGCAAGGACGGCAGCGCCCTCTACCTCGGCCTCCGCGCGCGCGATGTGATTGCCGACGCGCCCAAGAAGAGTGACGAGAAGATCTCCGACGTGGAGATTTGGCACACCAAGGACGTGCACGTTATTCCAGAACAGCGATCGTCAGAAGCCCGTGACCTGCGGGCGACGACGCTCGCGAGCTGGCGCGTGAGCGATGGCACCGTGGTGCGCATCGGCAGCGATCCTGCAGAGACGGCGACCGTCCTCGAGGGTGACCGCGTGGCCACGGAGATCGACCGCACGCCGTATCCGTTTGGTCAGAAATTTGGCCGACGCGACGAGGATGTGTGGACGATTGACCTCACCACGGGAACGCGAACCCGGATCCTCGAAAAAGTCCGTCACTATTTCGGCGGCAATCCCACTGGCACGCACCTCGCCTGGTTTGACGGGCGCGATTATTGGGTGGTGAATGTCGCCAACGGAGCGCGCACGAATCTCACGGCGAAACTCACCGCAAAGTCGGCCACGAAGGCGGCAGGCCAGCCCGTGGATTTCGTCGATCGCGAAGATGACCATCCGACAGACGTCTTGCCGTCGATTGGCCAGCCCAGCTGGACCAAGGACGGTACCCGCCTCTTGGTGAACAGTGCCTTCGACGTGTGGTCGCTCGCGCTCGACGGCTCGGCGGGCGTCCGACTGACAAACGGTGCGGCGGAGAAACTGCAGCATCGCATCGTGAGCTTGGGCGGAGGAGTGGGTGGCGGTGGTGGTGGTGGTGGTGGATTCGGCGCTGCCGCAGGTGAGCGAGGGGTGGACCTCGCCAAGCCGGTGTACCTCGCGCTCTACGGCACCAAGAGCAAGAAGAGCGGCTACGCTCGCCTGATGCCTACCGGTGAGGTGCACCGGTTGCTCCTCGCCGATCAGTCCGTCGGCGGACTTGCCAAGGCCGACAGTGCCGACCGGTACTCGTTCACTCGACAGAGCTTCGCCGATTCGCCGGCGCTGTATGCCGCTGGACCCGATCTGGCAAATCCTCAGGCGATCGCGACCACGAACAGCTTCCAGAAGGACTACGCGTGGGGCAAAACCGAGTTGATGGACTTCACCAGCACCATCGGCAAGCCGCTGCAAGCGATCCTGTATTACCCGGCGAACTACGATCCGAAAAAGAAGTACCCGATGATCGTGTACACCTACGAGCTCCTCTCGCAGGGACTGCACCGCTACATCGCGCCGCGAGAGAACGACTATTACAACGCCAACGTCTTCACGCAAAACGGCTACTTCGTCCTGATGCCGGACATCGTGTTCCGTCCGCGTGAACCGGGGGTGTCAGTGCTGTATTCGGTGGAAGCCGCCGTGAAGGCCGTGATCGCACGCGGGTTGGTGGATCCGGCGCGCGTCGGACACACGGGGCATTCACAGGGTGGGTACGAAGCGTATTACTTGGCGACGCACAGCACGCTGTTCGCCACCGCCGTCGCCGGCGCCGGCATTAGCGACATGATCAGCTTTGCGGGCCAGATGCACTGGAGTTCCGTGCCCGAGTTCGACCACTGGGAAACCGGGCAGTTCCGCATGGAAGTCGCCCCGTGGGAGGACATGGCCGCCATGGTCAAGAACTCGCCACTCGACAAAATCCACGTAATGCCCGCCAAGTCGTTGCTGCTGGAGATCGGAGGCGATGACCCCACGGTGGACATGCGCCAAGGCGTGGAGTTCTACAACTATGCGCGCCGTGCCGGAAAAGACGTCGTCATGCTGCTCTACCCCGGCGAAGGACACGGGCTCGGCAAGAAAGAAAATGCCGTTGACTACGAGCGGCGCATCCTCCAGTGGTTCGGGCACTACCTGAAGGGAGAGCCAGCGGCGAAGTGGATCACCGACGGGCAGAGCTGGCAGGAGCGGAAGAAGCTCCTGGACGCCAACAAATAGAGATTGGGGATCACCGTGAACCGAACCCAGATCGCCATTCGCACCGGCTTGCACTAGCTTCTCTGCTTCACCCCGAGGCTTCTTATGACCGTCCGCACACCCCTCCTGCTGGCACTCGTCGCCGGCAGCGCCGTCGTCGCCCCGCTCTCGACACAGAGCAGTAGCAAGCTCCCCGAGCGCGCCGTGCGACGCGACATTCCGCTGACCAACATCATCCGCAAGGCGTTCGCCGCCGGCACGCGCGATTCCACGGGACGCCCGGGAAAGAACTACGCGCAGCTACGCACCGACTACACCATCAACGCCAAGCTCGATCCGACCACCTCGCGCATCACTGGGCGCGAATCGATCGTGATCAGCAACAACACCGCCGACTCGCTCGCGAGCATCGTGATGCGGCTCGACCAAAATCTCTTCCTCTTCCAGAGCCCGCATCTCTCGCCCTGGGTGCCGAGCGAGAACACCGACGGCTTCGTCATCACGAAGATGTCGGTCAATGGCCAGCCCGTGAACCTCGCGGCTGCAGCCGGCGGTCGCGGCGGACGTGGCGGCGGCGCTTCTGCAGCAGCGACCGAAAATCGTGCGAGCGGCATGAACACCAGCCGCGCCACCATCTCGCTGGTAAACCCGATCCCCGCCAAGGGACGCGCCACACTGGAAGTTGAGTGGAGCCACAAGATCCCCGGCGGCCCCGGCGCCAACCACCGCATGATCCAGCGCTGGGCCGACACGCTCTACCAGCCGACACAGTGGTATCCACGCGTCGCCGTCTACGACGACCTCCGCGGATGGGACCCAGAGCTCTACCTCGGCCCCTCTGAGTTTTACAATAACTTCGGAAAGTTCGACGTCAGCATCGATGTGCCCGCCGGCTGGGTCGTGAGCGGCACCGGGCTGCTGCAAAATCCCGAGCAGGTGCTGACCGCCACCGCCCGCGAGCGGCTGACCCACGTGCTCGAGAGCGACGAGGTCCGCACCATCATCGGGACCGATGAAGTCGGCCCCGGCAAGGCGACTGCCGCTGGAGATCGCCTGATCTGGCACTTTGTTGCGGACACCGTCAACGACTTTGCCTGGGCCACCGCCAAGAAGTTCAACTGGTCCGCCACTCGTGCCACAATCCCGGGGAAGACAGCGATCCCCGTGAACATGTTTTTCCTCCCCGGCAACGCGTCGATCTTCGCCAACGCGGGCCCCATCACCCGCCACGCGCTCGAGTTCTACTCGGGGCTCTGGTTCCCCTACCAGTTCCCGCAGATGACGCTCCAGGACGGCCCCAGCGCCGGCATGGAGTACCCCATGGTCATCAACTCCAACCAGGGCGCCGCCGACCACGAAACTGGCCACCAATGGTGGCCCATGACGGTCTCCAACAACGAGACCTGGTACGGCTGGATGGACGAAGGCTTCAACCAGTACATGAACATCCTCTCGGCCGCCGACAGCCGCAAAACACCACCCGTGCTCGACGGACAGGGGCAGAGCTACGGCCGCACCAGTGGCAACGAAGCCGAACCCCCCATGATGTGGAACGCGAACTACGCGGGCCCGCAGTACTACAGCTTCACCACCTACTCCAAAACCCCACTGATGCTCTCCATGCTCGGCGGCGTCGTGGGCGATTCTGCTGTGTGGAAGGCGCAGAGCGACTGGGGCAAGGCCTGGATGTTCAAGCATCCGTCCCCGTGGGACTACATGTTCTTCATGAACAAGGCCCTCAAGAAGGACCTGAGCTGGTTCTGGTACTACTGGCTCTTCACGACCGAGAGCGTCGACGGTTCGATTGCGAGCGTCATCACCAAGGGCGCGACCACCAATGTCGTGGTGCGCCAAGACGGGCAGATGCCGTCACCGGTCGTGCTCAAGGTCGTCTTTGAGGCCAAGGGCGCACCCATCAAGCCGATGGCCAACGCCAGGATGCTCGACAGCGTCACCGCGATTGTGACGTATCCCGTTGATGTCTGGTTCGCGGGCGATCGCACCTTCACCGCGGCGCTCAATTTTGGCGGGCGCAAGATTGAGAAGGTCGCCTTCGACCCCTTCTGCCGCTTCCCAGATCGTGATGCGTCCGACAATGTCTGGCCCAAGGCTGCTCCGGCACCCACCGCGGAGCCGGCACCCACACCAGCGGCCGGCGGACGTGGCGGCGGACGTGCGGGGGGCTGCGGTGCGTGAGGCGCGCATAGGCAACGCATGAGCACGTCCAGCGCTGATGGGCAGCACCAAGACACCGCGTCTCCGGGCCACTCCCCGGGGACGCTCTTGCCGTGCGACTCGCCCCTTGTTGGAGTCCTAGTGACCCAAGCCGACCGGCGCCTGGTGGCCACCGCGCCGATTGCGGCCGGCACGCTCCTTTTTGACATCACGGGCCACGAAACGCCGACCCCAACGCGCTACTCGCTCCAAGTAGGGAGCACCCTCCACCTCGACCAAGACTGCGCGCGCAGTGAGGAAGAGGTCGTGCAGCGCTACTTCTGGCGCTACATGAACCACCATTGCGAGCCGACAGTTGGCATTCGCGATCGCGCCGCCTGGGCGCGCCGAGCAATCCGGGTCGGAGAGCCGATCACCTTCGACTACAACACCACGGAACGCGACATGGCGGAGCCCTTTACCTGTCACTGCGAAAGCACGGAGTGCGTGGGGACCGTTCGTGGTGCCCGCCACCTCAGCTCGGAACAACGCGTGCGTGCTGCTGACCAACTCTCGCCATGGTTACTAGACGCCTAAACAGCCGGCGGCGCTTCGGGGTTCCACTGATCCTTGGGTGGGCTAACCCTTTGCTGGGTTGCTCTTTACACGGGAGGAAAGTAGGGGACGTCCTCGCAGAGTAAACAGGACGTCCGCCTCTTCTTTTGGGTTGCTCTGCCTCTGCTCGCCCGATATTCTTAGAGGGGTCGGGAAGCATCGTCCGTGCCTCACACCCGACTCACATCATCAGAAAGGACTCTGTGTAATGCCCGGTAAGCATTTGCGCCGACTACCCACCGCCTTGGTTGTTGCGGTGGCTGCGCTGGCGCTGGCGGCGTGTGGAGATCAGTACCCCAACTCCACGTTCACGCATCTCACCGACCTAAACACCGCGACCGACGCGCTGTGGAACCGACTGTTGCTGCTCGGGACCATTGTGTTCGTCTTCGTCGAGGTGCTCCTCCTCGTCACGATCTTCAAGTTCCGGAAGCGTCCGAACAGTCCTGCGCCGAAGCAGGTCCACGGCCACGCGCTGCTGGAGATCACGTGGACCGCGATCCCTGCGCTCATCCTCGTGATGATCGCGATCCCGACGGTCAAGACGATCTTCAAGACGCAGGCCAAGGCCGCGACCGGCTCGCTGCAGGTCGAGGTCATCGGTCACCAGTGGTGGTGGGAGTTCCGCTATCCAGAACTCGGCGTTACCACGGCCAATGAGCTTTACATCCCGGCCGGCCGCACGGTGAACTTCGCGCTCAAGACAAAGGATGTGCTCCACTCCTTCTGGACGCCGAACCTCGGCGGCAAGCGCGACCTCATCTCGAATAGGACCAACTACCTCTGGTACACGCCGAACGCTGATATCGCCGATCAGGTGTTCAACGGCTTCTGCACCGAGTACTGTGGCTCGTCGCATGCGAACATGCACTTCCACGTGTACACCGTGTCCGAAGGGGACTTTGGGAAGTGGGTGGATCACCAGAAGACCGCAGCCCTCGGCTCGCCGATTGCGGCAACACCGGTGATGGCCGCGAGCATGCCCGGCATGCCCGGCATGAAGCGCGACGCCAAGGTTGTGGCCGCACCTGCCTCAAACATGGCCGCCGACAGCGGGTATGTCTTCCCGGTCGGCAAGATTCCTGCGCACACGATTCCCAGCACCCCGCTTCCCACGGGCGAGCGCGAAGTGAAGTTCGACGACACGCTCCTGCCGAACGGCAACGCTGTCGCCGGCCGTGAGCTGATCACGAGTATGGCGAACTTGGGGAAGGCCCCCTGCCTTACCTGCCATATCGTGAAGGGCGAAATGACGATGATGGGGCTCACGGATAACTCCGCCTCGGGGCCGAATCTGACCCACTTCGGCACGCGCCATACGATCGCCGGCGGCATTTACAGGAGCGATGCCAAGATTCTGGCCCGCTGGCTCAAGAATTCCCGCCTGATGAAGCCGGGGTCGATTATGCCCACGTTGGGCACTGGGGAGCTTGACCCCCAGTCTGGAAAAAAGCTCGCCGCAGGCCTCGACGACCGGCAGATCGCCGACATCGTCGCCTATCTGATGACGCTCAAGTAAGCCCGAGGACAGAACTCACATGACCACCTACGCCTCCTCCGCGCCCGAGCAAACGGGCATCTGGAGCTGGATCACGACGGTCGATCACAAGCGGATCGGCACGATGTACCTCTTCACCGCCCTCTTCTTCTTCCTCTTCGGCGGACTCGAAGCGGGGCTTATGCGTGTGCAGCTCGCCCGGCCCAATCAGGCGATCATCAGCGCCGAGATGTACAACCAGCTGTTTACGATGCACGGCACGACGATGGTGTTCCTCGCCATCATGCCGCTCTCGGCCGCGTTCTTCAACTATCTGATTCCGCTGCAGATTGGCGCGCGGGACGTCGCCTTCCCGCGCCTCAACGCCTTCAGCTACTGGGTGTATCTGCTCGGCGCCGTGTTCATCACCTTCCCGATCTTCTTCCACATCGCCCCGAACGGCGGGTGGTTCGGGTATGCGCCGCTCACGACGAACCAGTTCTCCCCGGGCGCGAACATCGATTTCTGGGTGATGGGCCTGCAGATCTTGGGTATCAGCTCGCTGGCCGCCGCCTTCAACTTCATCACGACGATCATCAACATGCGCGCGCCAGGGATGACCCTGATGCGTATGCCGATGTTCACGTGGATGTCGTTCATCGTGCAGTTCCTGCTGATCCTCGCCTTCCCGGCGATCACGATCGCGCTGGTGTTCCTGCTGTTCGATCGGTTCTTCGGCACGGCCTTCTACGACATCGCCAAGGGCGCCGACCCGCTGCTTTGGCAGCATCTGTTTTGGGTGTTTGGCCATCCCGAGGTGTACATCCTGATTCTCCCGGCCTTCGGGCTCGTGTCGGAGATCCTCCCGACCTTCTCGAAGAAGCCGCTCTTTGGCTATAACGTGATGGTCTACTCGGGCATCATGATCGGCTTCCTCGGCTTCGGCGTGTGGGCGCACCATATGTTCGCGGTTGGCATGGGCGCCGTGGCCGATACGCTCTTCTCGATGGCGACGATGTTAATCGGCATCCCGACGGGCGTGAAGATCTTCAACTGGATTGCGACGCTGTGGGGCGGTCAGATTCGCTTCGTCACCGCCATGAAGTTCGCCATCGGCCTCGTCGGGCTCTTTACGATCGGTGGTATCTCGGGTGTGATGCACTCCTCGCCGCCTGCCGATTTGCAGCAGACCGATACGTACTTCGTCGTCGCGCACTTTCACTACGTGCTCTTCGGTGGCTCCATGATGGGCATCTTCGGGGGTATTTACTTCTACTTCCCCAAGATGTTCGGCCGCTACATGGACGAAGCTCTTGGCACTTGGCACTTCTGGCTAACCTTCATCGCGATGAACCTTACGTTCTTCCCGATGCACTTCAGCGGACTGCTGGGTATGCCGCGCCGCATCTACACCTACGATGCCGGGCAGGGCTGGGAGAAGTTCAACCTCGCCTCGTCGCTCGGCACGTTGTTGCTGATCATCGCGACTGCCATCTTCGTGATCAACTTCTTCAAGAGCCGGAAGGGGGGACTCCCCGCCCCGCAGGACGCGTGGGGAGCCGCGACGCTCGAGTGGAGCATTCCGTCGCCGCCGCCGGAGTACAACTTTGCGCGCATCCCGATCGTAACCTCGCGGTCGCCGCTGTGGGATCTCAAGCATCCGGAGATGAGCTCGGGCGCCGCGCACGCGGATGCGGATCCTGTGCAGGTCGCCAGCGCCAACGCCGTCCCATTGCGCGAAGAGACGGAGCACCACACCGCCGCCGAACTTGGTATTCCGATGCCTCTCAACACGGTCAAGCCACTGCTGACCGCGCTGGGTATCGTCATCATGTTCAGCGGTTTGATGTTCATCCACCTCGACCACTTCGCGCTCGCGATGGCGGTCTCGTTGAGCGGTGCCGCCCTATTGATCGGCTCGCTGTACGCGTGGCTGTTCAGCCCGCTCGAGTAACCCGGAGACCGAATCCATGTCTACTTCCACTGCTACTGCAACGCACGACGACCACGAACACGTGCACGAACACGTGCACTACACGACCACCGGGCTCGACAACCGGAAGATCGCCGTTTGGGCGTTCATTGGGTCGGAGTGCATGCTCTTTGCGTCACTCATCTCGACGTACCTGATCTACAAGGGTCAGTCGCGCGTCGGCCCGTTCCCGCACGAGACTTGGACATCGCCCACGGGCGAAGTGTTCAAGCCGATTCTGAACATCCCCGTCACCTCCGCCTCGACCTTCGTCCTGCTCATGTCATCGCTGTTCATGGTGATGGCGCTGGCCGCGGTCGAGAATCGCGGCAAGCCAGGCTACGAGGGAATCAAGGGGAACTCCAAGTTCTGGCTCGCCACCACGGCGCTCGCCGGAACCGTTTTCCTTGGCTTCCAGGCGTTTGAGTTCACCTCGTTCGTGCACGAAGGGCTCAAGATGACGACCAATCTGTTTGGCTCGTCGTTCTTCACGCTGACCGGGTTCCACGGCGCGCACGTGACAGTCGGCGTGCTCTGGCTCCTGACCCTGCTCGCGATCGACATGAAGCGCGGCCTGACCCCGAAGGATACGCTCGTGGTCGATATCTGCGCCCTGTATTGGCACTTCGTGGACGTGGTGTGGATCGCCATCTTCACGCTCATCTACCTCATCCAGTAGGCCGACGACCATGAGCGATCACGCTTCGCATGCGGGACACGAAGTCCACGAGCATCCGGATTGGAAGCAGTACAAGTGGGTGGCACTCATCCTCTTCGCGATCACGATCGTTGAAGTCTGGGCCTACTACATTCCGGCGTTTGTTGCCTCGAGCGCCTTCGTCCCGATCCTGTTGGTGATGTCGGCGGTCAAGTTCGCGATTGTTGTGGCGTACTACATGCACCTCAAGTACGACAACCGCCTCTTTGTCGCCCTGTTCGTCGGGCCGCTCTTTATCGCCATGTTCACGATTACCGCGCTGCTGCTGCTGTTCGGTAAACTGTAAATCCTTCCGTGGCTTCAACGGGCCGGCTGTACCTTCGGGTACGGCCGGCCCGTTGGCTATTCCGCCATGCGGAGACGCGCCAACGCTCGCATTACACACGTCAGCTCTGCATAATTGGGCGAGCCGTTCAGCGCCTGCCACATGAGGATTCTATGACCAGCGTTGCTTCCGAAGCCCCTCGCGAGCGCCTGCTTGCACTCGATGTCTTTCGCGGTGCCACTGTCGCGGGGATGCTCCTCGTCAATAATCCCGGCACGTGGGGAGCGATTTTCCCGCCGCTGGAGCACGCCGCGTGGAATGGGTGGACACCGACCGACCTGATTTTCCCGTTCTTCTTGTTCATCGCGGGCATCACCACCCATCTCTCGCTGTCTGGGCGCCGAGCGCGGGGGGCCACCGAGTCTGATATCCAACGCCAGATCATTCGGCGCGGAGTCATGATCGTGGGCTTTGGGCTGATGGTCGGCGTCTTCCCCTTCTACGATCTGGCCCGCTGGCAGCATGTGCGAATCCCGGGCGTGCTTCAGCGTATTGGCGTGGCGTACACGCTGTCGGCGCTGATTACCATGCGCGGCACCCTCAAGCAGCAGGTGATGGTGCTTGTGGCGCTCTTGTATGGCTATTGGTTCGCCATGACCCTGATCCCGGTCCCTGGCGAGGGAGGAGCGATCGGCGCGAGCCTGCTCGACTATGCCCCTCGAACCCTCGCGGCCTGGACCGATCGGCTCCTGCTGAACGGCCACCTTTGGGTCAGCTCGAAGACGTGGGATCCCGAAGGCCCGCTCTCCACGATCCCCGCGATCGGCACAGCCATGCTCGGCGTCTTCACCGGGCGCTGGATCGCGGAGAAACGCCCGCTGGAAGAGCGTTTGAATGGGTTATTTGCCGTCGGAGCGCTCGGAATGATGGTCGGCTTGATGTGGCACTGGTCGTTCCCAATCAACAAGGCGCTCTGGACCAGTTCGTACGTGGTGTTCACCGCTGGCATGGCCTGCGTGATTCTGGCCACGATTTCGTGGATTATCGATGTTCGGCGCGTTACGTGGTGGACCCCCCCACTCGTCATCTATGGAGTGAATCCCATTATCGCCTTCGTAGGATCGGGGATGATGGCGCGCCTGATTTATACGCTGTGGAAGGTCGACTTCCACGGAAAACAGACCGCAGTGCAGTCCGTGGTGTACCAGAGCATCTTCCAGCCCTGGTTCGAACCTCGGGTAGCGTCACTGGCCTTCGCGCTCTGTTTCGTGCTGTTCTGGTACGGTGTACTCTGGGCGCTTTGGCGCAAGAACATCATATTTAGAGTGTGAACCGCGTGATTTTTGCTTCCCTGCTGGCGCTGGCCCTTCCGATCCAACTCGGGGCCATGACCCCGGTCCAGTATGCCGCGTCGCGTGCGACGGTTTCTGTCGACGCCAAGCGTCCGGCCGCCGCCGTTCCGGGGAAGAAGAAAGGCAAGAAAACAAAGTCAGCGACGAAGCCTGCGGTGAGCACGACCGCCCACGCGAGCACGTCGCGCGCGGCAGGCCCCGTTGGCGCCGACGCGCTGGATGCCCAGTTCCGTTCCGTGCTCAACCGCACGGGCAGCAAGGGCAAGTGGGGAGTCATCGTCATCTCCCTCTCGAGCGGCGATACCTTGTTCAACCACCACGGCGACGACCAGCTCCTCCCGGCGTCGACCATGAAGCTCTTCACCGCCGCGATGGCGCTCGATCGGTTCGGCGTCGGTGGACACTTCGAGACCGAAGTGCTACGCGCTGGCGCCATTGGCACCGATGGCACTCTGCGCGGTGACCTGATCCTGCGCGGTGCGGGCGATCCAATGCTCGCTGGCAAAGCCACCGATGAAGCGGGTGAGCCGCCCATGGAAGCGCTTGCACGCCGGATTGCCGAGGCCGGCATTCGCCGAGTGAGCGGCACGATTGTCGCCGATGCGTCCGCGTTCGAAGAACGCCGCATTCCCGACGGATGGAAGAAGAAATACCTGCAGGCTGGCTACGCCGCGCGCGTGTCGGCGCTCAGCTTCAACGAGAACAAGATCACCATGATAGTGCGCCCCGAGGGCGATCACGCCTCGGTGTCATTCAATCCGGCGGTGAGCGGGCTCCCGCTGACCAACGAGGTGAAGATCCGGAAGGGCGCACGCGGCTCGCGCATCAGCTTCAAGCAGGACTCCACGGGCACGATGATTGTGCGCGGGACCATGGGGAGCCTCGCCGCGCAGCGCGACTTGTACTTTGTGGTCGAGCGTCCCGACCTGTTCGCTGCTGGCGCACTCCGTGCCGCACTTATCGCGCGCGGCGTGACAGTCGACGGCGCAACGGTGCGGGCAGGGCGCGCGGTCGTTGACGCGCCGCGTGTCACCAGCGTTGCCTCGCCATCGCTCGAAAAGATTGTCACGCAGATGAACGGCGAAAGCAACAATCACTTTGCCGAAATGCTGTTCCGTAATGTCTCACGCGGAGCGGGGAGCACCGGCACCGCAGAGAACGCCAATGCGCTCCTCGGTCGGTTCCTAACCGACAAAGCGCGCGTTGCGCCGCAGGCAGTATTCGCCGCCGACGGCAGTGGGCTCTCGACCCTCGATCGCGTGACCCCCCGGGCCATGGTGCAGCTCCTGAGCTACGCCAAGAAGACCGTCTGGGGACCGGTGTTCGAAGCGTCGCTTCCCGTGGCTGGGCGCACCGAGACGCTGCGCAAGCGCATGAAGTGGACCGCAGCCATGGGGAACCTGCATGCCAAGACCGGCACCACAAACGACGTGGCCTCGCTCGGTGGCTATGTGACGAGCAAGACCGGCGAGCTGCTGGCCTTCTCATTCATCTACAATGGCCGCGACCGCTGGCGCGCCAAAGACTCGATGGATCAGATGGGCGTGGCGCTGGCGAGCTTCAGCCGGTAGCTCTCGCAGTCAGCGCCGCCTAGCGAGGCGAGCGCGATCAGCGGAAGACCCGAGTGAGGGCCATTACCGCTTCCGCTCGATAAACGTCGTCATCACCCGCACGAACTCCGGTTGCATGTCCTCCAGCAGCGCGGCATGATCGCCCTGCTTGATCGTCACCCACTGCTTGTCCTTAACCGTGAGCCGGTCAAAGAACTTGCGCTGTAATGCCTCAGGAGCGATCGGGTCGCGCTCGCCGGTGATCAGCAAGGTCGGGACCGTAAGCTTGGCTGGCGAAAGGGCGTTGAACTCTTCCATCCGCCGCCAGTCGCTCCGGACCGGATCTGCAGCGAGCGCGGCCTTCACATACACGTCGATCGCGCGATCACTGATCGTCGGCGTGATAAAATCTGACGCCGCGGCTTTCGCCGTAGTCGCGGCGCGCTTGGGGACAAGCGTGTCGGGGCCGGTGACGCTCGGCGAGTCGGGATCTTTCCAGTAGCCGAAGAGCACGAGTGATGAAATCAGCTCGGGATGCTGCTGCGCCATCAGGTGGGCCACGGTTGAGCCAAGCGACCATCCAAACAGTGCGGGCTTGCCGGTGACACCGCTGTTCTTGGTGACCCATTCGACCGCGGCCGCGAGATCGGCCGCCGAGCGATTCGGGTTCACCCACCCTGAGGCGTCGCGCGGGGTGCCACCATAGCCGCGCAGGTCAAGCGCGTAGACGGCATACCCTTTGGCCACGAGGGCATCCATCAGCGATCGGTGCTCACCCGGGACCTGCAGATCAAAATCGGGAAGCGAACTCCAGGTGCGTCCGTGCAGCAATACAATCGCCCGGGTGGGCTTGGCGGCACGCTTCTCCCAGAGCGCCATGGGGTGGCCGTCCGACTGCACCGTGTGCTTGACTGGAACACCCTGCGCCAATGCGGCGGAAACGCCAGCTGTCAGCGCCAAGGCAATCGTTGCGACACGCGTTGCGATACGCGTCATGCGACCAACTCCTTTATGATGATACCCCGCTTCGCGAGTTCCGCAATGTACCGCTCGCCGGGCACTGCCTCGTCTGGCGTGTGCACGCCGGCCGGGGCCACGACGCCAGCCACCTGCAGCAACCCGGTGATTGCCAGCGAGAAGCCGGTCGTGCGCTCCATCGCGGTAATCCCCTTGGCTTCATCATACCGGTCGACCAACTCCCAGGTGTGCGTAATGGGCTTCCCGTTCTTCACCCCGCGCACCACCACGCGGAGCGCCACGAGATCACGCCCATTGGGCTTCTTGAGCTTGGGCCCCATCGCCGCGATCGCAACATCGCGGGGGCTCACCTTCTGCCCCTTCACATCGATCGGCGCGAGGTCGAGCAATCCAAGCTCGCGCACCGCTTCCATAATGTGGGCGTGGCCAGGATACCGGAGCGTCTTATACTCCATCGACGGGATCTGGCCTTCATAGCGCTGCGCCATCGTGCTGAGGCCGCCCGCGGTATGAAATGCCTCGAGCTCGCCCACGGGCGTATCGAAGTGCACCGGCTCCACTTCGCTGAGCGCCTTCACTTCCATGCGCTTCCCGTCGCGCACAATCCAGCTCAGCGTCGTGTAGTAGTCGAGCACTCCCTCGAGCGAATACACGATCTGGTATTTGAGCGGACCTTCGGGCGCCTGCGGAAGCCCACCAACAAAGATCTTCACGCTTTCGGTAGTATCACAGCGCGAAATCCCAAGTTGCGCGAGGATGTTCACCATCCCCGGCGCGAGGCCGCAGTCCGGGATCACCGTGACTCCCTTGGCCTTCGCCTGGGCGTCGAGCGCCTTCTGCTCATTCACAATCCCGGTATTGCCGCCGAGATCGCAGAAGTGTACGCCGCACTCAAGCGCGGCGCGGGTCATCTCAAGATTGAAGTAGTACGGCAGCGCACACATAACCGCTGCAACTCCATGCATCGCCTGCCGAGCGGCCGCGTGGTCGCGCGCGTCGAGTGGGAGCAACACCAATCGTGGATCGGTGCGGTAGGGTGTCAGAAAGGCGGGGAGTGCGCTGAACTCGCGGTCCGCGAGGCGCACTTCGGTGACGTCAGGATGCTGCAGGAGGTCGAAGGCGCACGCCGACCCTTGGAGCCCGGCGCCGAGCACAAGCATTCTCATGGGAAATCCGGCCGTAAGGTGGTCCGTCGAGAATAATCTGATTACCCCTGTAATTTAGCCCTGTCGACGCGCTAGAGTTAGGAAATGACCGAGCACTGGAAGCGACGACTGGTCGAACACGAGGACTGCATTGGCGAGATCCTGAATCGCGTGCAGACCATTGCGGTGCTGGGTATCAAGGACGGCTCCGACTTGGACCTGCCAGCAAATTATGTTCCGGCCTACGCGCAACAGCAGGGATTTACGATTATCCCAGTCCCGGTCTACTTTCCCGAAGTCACTCGCATCCTCGGCGCGCAGGTGTACCGGACAATCGCTGCGATTCCCGATCGGGTCGACATCGTGACCATTTTTCGTCGCCCCAACGAAATCCCCGCGCATCTCGAGGACATCATCGCGGCACGCCCACGGGCGGTTTGGTTCCAGATTGGCATTCGGAACGCCGAAGCCGCTGACCAACTTGCCCGCGCCGGCATTTGGGTCGTGCAGGACCGATGCCTACAGGTCGAGCTCCGGCAGTGGGGCTGGTAACGGGTCGTCGAGGTACGAGCTGATCACCAGCAATCACTATTTCGCGGTAAAGGTCCCGAGTACCGTCACGCCAGGATCCACCACCATCGCACTCGGCGCGGTCCGCATGGGGATCACAAGCTCTGAGCGCAACTGCGCGCCGACTTGCAGCACCTGGGTGCGTGTCGAGCCTGCGGCATCGGTGATCGCCACCGGCACCTTAAGCCGATACGGCGCGAAGCGACTCCCCTGCTCTACCACCACGTGGAGTTCGTGTTTTGCTGCATCATAGCGCCAGGACGTGGTGAGCTCCGCGACACCAGGGCGTCGCAGCCACTGATCAAAGAACCAGCGCAAGTCGCGCCCAGCGCGCTTCTCCACTGCCGCGCGCACATCGTCGCTCAGCGCAGTCGCGTGCTTGTGTGCGGCCCAGTAGTCGCGAATGCCGCCAAAGAAAGCGCTGTCACCGACTTCCTGGCGCAACATGTGCAGCACCCAGCCGCCTTTCTGATAACTGTTGTCATTGAGCAACGCCATCAGGTCGGTCTGCAAGCTATCGATGACCGGACGCGAGGCAACATTCGCACTCTTCACGAGCCCCTCTCGGTCGCGGCGTAGATGCCCTACTAACGCTGAGTCGCCGAACGCGTGTCCGAGATAGAGCGCCGAGTAGTAGGTCGCGAATCCTTCTGATAACCAGAGATGGCCCCACTCGCGCTCAGTAACCGCGTCCCCGAACCATTGATGCGCTGTCTCGTGCGCGATCAATCCCGCATCAGCGCCCTTGCGACGGAACATCTTGTCGTCGTAGAAGATGGCGCTGGCGTTCTCCATGCCGCCGAACCGCGTGCTGCTCTGGAGATGCGAGAGCTTCTCATAGGGGAATGGGCCCACGAGCCGACCAAAGTACTCAACGATATCGCCCGCGCGCGCGAACTCCCCCGGGGCCATGTGCCGTTGTTCCGGCGCAACGTACAACTGTTGCGGTACGCACCCAGGAAACTCAGCGACCTTGCACGCGGTCGTGCCTAACTCGAAACGCACGAGCGGAGCGGCCGCAATTACCATGAGATACGCAGCGATAGGGCGCGACTCGCGCCAACGCGTTACCGTCCAGCTCACCGGCCGACCGGCGGAACCATCGGGGTCGCGCGGTGTTGGGAGCGGCGTTTCCTCCACAAGCGAGCCATTTGCAATCACGCGGCGATCGCTTGGGGCCTTTACGGTCCACGAAACGGTCGCTTTATCGGACGGATGATCAATCGACGGAATCCACCGGCGCGCACGATTCGGCCAGTTGTCGCCGAAGGCTATCCATCGCCCAGCGCTATCGGTGCCAATGATCAATCCATCGGTGACGGCGCCAGCATACCGCACCGCCACGGTGAATCGGTCGCGTGCACCTGCCACCCCAATGCGCAACGACGTCGAGTCGCGCACAAAGCGTACCTCTTTTCCGTCGAGCAGCACGCGCGAGACCGTCAGGTCGAGTAAGTCTAGGCGTAACGTGTCGCCAGGACCCAAGCGCTGCATGGTCAGCAGCGCATTCCCCGCAATCGTCTTCCCCGTCTCGGGCAGATCGATCGACAGGTCGTAGTCGACGACGTGAAAGGGGCGCGCGGTCGAATTCGTCGGGAGCGTACTCTGTGCACACACCGTACGCACAAGCAGGACCGCACCTACCAGCACTCGCATCGCCTTCATATGCCCTCGGCTTATCGCCGGAAGAGTTTTCCGAGCAGTCCCCCGCCAGCCGACGGTGAGGTGAGTGGCTGTGCAGCGGTAGCAAACTCGTGCGCGAAATCGACCGTCGATCCCGGCCGTGCTGCGGGATCACGCGCCATCGCACGCAGGAGCACTTTCTCTACCGCCTCGGAGAACGCCAAGTCAGGGCGACGTTCCCTCAGTGGAATCGGCTCCGCGCGCAACCGCGCGATCATGAGCTCCTGCTGCGTGCGCCCCTCGAACGGGAGCTTGCCGGTGAGCATCTCATAGGTCATCAGCGCGAGCGAGTACACGTCCGTACGCGCATCGAGCGTCTTGCCGCGCAGTTGTTCAGGGCTCATAAACTCTGGCGTGCCTAGAATAATCCCGGTGGCCGTAAGTTTCTCGAGTTCTGCGACAGAGCGACGCTCCTTGGCGAGCCCGAAATCCATCACGACCGCGGCCTCCGTCCCGTCAGGACGCGTGCAGATCATGATGTTCTCCGGCTTCAGATCGCGATGGATAATTTGAAGATCATGTGCCACCTGCAATCCCGCGCCAATCTCACGGACCCACGTCACTACCTGAGAAATCGGGATCACGCCGAGTCGGTTGTTGCGGTCGCTGAGCACTTCTCCTTCCACGAACGGCATCACGACATACACGAGCCCGTCCTCCGTCTCCCCCATCCGCACGATATGACACACGTTCGGATGCTCGAGCCGGATGCCGAGCGCAGCCTCACGGCGGAGGCGGGCCATCGCGTTGGTGTCTTCCGCCAATCCCGGCGACAGAATCTTGATAGCGTAGCGTTCATTGGTGGAGACATCGTGCGCGAGATACACGTACGACATGCCTCCCTCGCCGACTTTCTTTACGATGTGATACCGCCCGTCCAGCACCTGCCCCGCCATGCTGGAGTGGCGAAGCTCTTTGACCTGCGCCACATCGACGGCACTGCGCGGCGCGGTCTCGCCGGGATTGCCGGGATTGCCGGGATCGCCGGAGTTGCCTGTCTCGGTCGGCATGAGCGGCGTTCCGCCAATCGGTAACAGGCGACCGCCATCCTTGGCGCAGAACTTGACGTCCCCTTCGTACATCGTACCGCACGTCGGGCACCGGAGCTTCACGCGCCGCTCCCGCCGAGGAGTTCCTGCAGGCCGTCCCACTCGATGTTTCCGCCCGACAGGATGCATACCGTCGATCCCGTGGGCTTCACAAATCCTTCGAGCAACGCCGCCACCGCAATCGCGCCACTCGGCTCGGCCACAAGCTTGTGGCGATCCAAGAGGAATCGCATGGCGGTAAGGAGCGCCGCATCGGGAACGGTTACGACATCGTCTATGTAGCGCTGATGATGCGCGAAGGGGAGCGTGCCGATGCGGACAGCGAGCAGTCCGTCTGCGAGTCCTGTGGGGTTCGGCGGGATGTTCACCGGTTCGCCCGCGGCGCGCGCCTTGCTTAACTTCGGTGAGCCCTCAGGTTCGACACCAATAACACGGGCATTCGGGGCGAGCGCCTTGATCGCGGTCGCAACGCCGGACGAGAGTCCACCCCCGCCGACCTGCACGATCACGGTACCCACATCGGGAAGATCCTCCCCAATCTCTAGGCCGAGTGTGCCTTGGCCTGCGATGATCCACGGATGATCGTAGGGCGGCACCATCGTCGCGCCGGTCGCTGCACAGATCTCAACGGCCCGCGTCATACGTTCGGCGCTTGTCGTGCCCGCGAGTTCGACCGTCGCGCCGAGTCGTTCTGCGCCCTCGCGCTTGGCACGCGTGGCCGTGGTGGGCATGACAATCGTCGCGGTAGTGCCGAAGAGTCGTGCCGCGAATGCGACGGCCTGACCGTGATTACCCGAGGATGGCGCAACCAAGCCG
>Ga0209086_10000981_pt1 | contig 23484 bp, 28 predicted proteins | sample M_130207_XF_Meta_FD_187312 | JGI IMG/M metagenome (GOLD analysis project Ga0209086, IMG submission 187312) | Freshwater microbial communities from Lake Montjoie, Canada to study carbon cycling - M_130207_XF_MetaG (SPAdes) (version 2) | ecosystem: Environmental > Aquatic > Freshwater > Lake... | reverse complement strand
CGATACTTATCGAATTTAGTAGAAGAAACTTTCTTAACTGGTTTTCCATCCCAAGAAAGCCATTCCTTATCTTTAGCTTTATCGTAATCCTGTGTCTTTTGCCAAACAAATTGAAGAGATTTAGGTACTGGTATTTTTAACATATTAACTTCACCCTCTTCGGTGTAATGTGAGACTGTTAAACCGCCTCCTGTATTTTCTATATCGATTATCATACTCTTATCTTATAATAATAATTGAAAGAGGTTTCATTTTAGAATATATAATAAGTGAAAAAAATTCTAACCTTCAAATTATTCGAACAGATTTATCTAAATGATATTAAACCTTTCGACTCAGGACAAAGCTATCCTAAAGGATTAAGATTTGCAAATAGGGACGAAGCTCTAAAATCAATAAGAAGATTACAAGAAATGTTGGATAAAAAAGAAATAGAATTAAAAGATGCTATTATAGCATCGTATATAATGTCACAAAGAGCTAAGTTACACAAGAGCGCTAAACCTGGTATAAAAGAAGGAGGTTCAATTTGGGAAAATTATCTTATCCAATTGAGACAGAAGGAAAAATTATGATTTTTTAAAGAAAGCAATAAATTCTTTAATCATCTCTTTGAAATCGTAATTGTCCTCATTCTTATCTAAAGAAACACCCTCTATAGATTTCTTTGCCCATTCCTTCATATAATTAAAATATGTTTTGAATGATCCTGGTATTCTTTCTGTATCACCTTTAAAGATATCCTTTATTGTTTTAGAATATCCCATCATGAATTTATCCCTAATTGATTTTTCAGATTTTTCTAAATCACAATAATCAAAAAACGTAGATGTTATGTCCCAAACATTATCTGTAGTTACATCATCAAAATTTTTAGAGCTTCTAATTTTACCATCATTAGCTAATATCTTACAAACACAAATGCTTTTCTTATCCGGTGATTTTGCTTTATCAAAATAAAAATCCAATCTAGCTTCTTCATCTCCTTTAGGCTTAACATAAACAATAGTCATTATACCTACCTGACTAAAAAGCATATATCCATTACCTTTTATCTTGTCAAAAGAAGCTTCGTTATCTACAATATACCAATTAGTTGTTACTGCACTTACTCCTTCAAAAAGACTTCTAAATGATAATATATGATTCATCTTATTGATTCTTTTTTGAATTAGTGAGAAAGCTTTTATAATCCATCACAGATGAATCAAGAGGATTCTTATTAGAATCTTTCTTTTTCTTTTTCTTTCCAGCTGCAGGTGTTCCCACAGTTAATGAAGGGAATTGATCACCAGATCCTGTTCTTCCTGGTCCAGGAGGAATCACATCTCCCATTCCTGGTGTACTAGATAAAGATGCCATTGCACCTCCACTTTCTTCCATTGGTCCAACTATTTTATCTTTAAACACTCTATAGTTACCTCTATCTCCTTCAATTACATACCCTATTACTTCCCCTGTATTGTTTCTAATTGAATCATCAACTAATCCACTTCTACCATCTCTTAGGCTAACTCTTCTACCAACTAAAGGATCTTGAGAGTATCTAGGTGTACTATTAGTATTAAAACTTCTGATGTTATCTGTTGTACCTCCACATCCGCAATCTTCGTTTACTTCTTCCATATTTTATTTTTTATTAGATATAAATTCTCTATAATCTGAAAGATTTGACATCATAGCAGATTTAGATTTTTTTCTTGGTTTATTAGATTCAGGTTTAAGATAATTATAAATTGGAGGAATTTCTGCCTCTTCAACTTCTTCTGGCAATTTATTATGTTTGGTTGAAGCAAAATCCTTTAAAGACTTCTTCTTCATATTATTTGCTAGCTCAACAATAGTCTCTCTATATGCAGATTTTATACTATCGGGATCAATACCATCTTTACCATTAGTATCCATAAATTTTCTGACCCCGTAAGCCTGTCCCATTAATCTTTGTTGTGTCTTCGAAAGCGCCGGCATAATTAACTTTTTGTAATTTTAGGTTTCTTGTCTATATATTCATTCCAAGTCCATATAAATCTATTATAGTTTTTCTTAACCATATTAAATCCAGTATCACCTACAGGTATCTTCACCGGAGAATCCGGCGGTAGATATGAGCTAGTTTCCGATGATGTAGTTTTTCTCTTCTTCATATAATTATTGAAACCAGAGGATACAAAAAACCCCTGATAGATTATATATCCATCAGGAGTTAAAAGTGTTTTTTAACCTTTAAGATGTACTACTGATTCAATCTTAGATTGAGCAACAGAAGTAACTTCAAAATCTAAATGAGCAGTGGAATTGTCTCCGGCTAAATGTTCGTGAAGTCTAGTTTCAGCATGTGTTACTGTGTCTGCTTCGACTAAAATTTCAGATCTAGAAGCTTTCGCTTTTCCTGTACTTTTAGAAACCTCTCCAGAAAAAAAGCTAATTTTACAAATGTAGTATCCCATTTTAATTAAGCTTTAGTGTTCTTAGTTTCTTGTACATTTACTCTTAGATCTTGAGCGATTTTTTTAAGGTCTTGACAAGCAGTACGAATTCGTGTTCCTGCTGATTTGTTACCTTTTACATAGAAAGCTTCCATGTCTTTTTGCATGCTTTCTACTAATTCTTTGATTTTTTCGTAATTTTCCATAATTGTTTTTATTTTAATAATTGTATTCTAATTATTTCATTTTGTTTCATTAATACCAAAAGATTTTAAAACTCTTTTTCCTAAAGGAGTCAATTCAAAGTAGTTAGCATCCTCTTCTTGTATTTTATACTTGATGTATTTCTTTTGATTTCTAACCCAAGACATACTAGGTTTCTTACCTGAAGCATCTTCTGGTATGCTATCTAAGAATTCTAATAGTTCTTTCTTGGTTACTTTTTCTTTCTCCTTTATGAAGGAAAGTACTTTGGTGGTTGTTACTGAAGGCTTAGCCCAAGCTATAGGTATCCTAGATTCTAATATAAATTCATCATATGAAAGAATATTATTAATCATGATCTCTTCTAGAATAAATTAATGTTTTCTTTGTTGCTCCGTCTTGTGAGCTCCATTTACCGTAACTCCATTCATCCATAAGAGATTTAACCTTATCAGAGTAATCTTCAAAATCCATATCAAGATTTAATGGAATCTCATCATAGATAATAGAGACCTTAGGATTTGATTGTAAGTAATCTTTAATACATTCACCAACAATCTTATAGAATCTCATGTATTCAGATTTAGTCAATGTGAATTGATCATCTTCTCTTGATTTAAAATCCGAATCTTTCACTAAAAAATCATCCATTACAGATTCTCCGATAGGCTCAACAGAAAGAACAGCGTAGCTATTTTCTGCAGATTCTATAGTGATGTTTCTAGATAACTTACCAATGCAAACTACAAATCCAAGATCATCTTCTTCACCTTCTATTTTAAAAAAATATTGGGAGAGTTTACCGTCTTTCTTTTTTACAAAGAAGTCTCTTCCGTATCCATCTTCATTTAAGAAATTTTCAAATAATTTAATGTGTTTCATATTCTATATATCTTAATTAAAAACCTCTATCCGGAATTTTAGCGGATATATTAGGTATGTATTGATCTTTCTTTCTTCTTTTAAAGATTTGTCCCTTAGTTAAATTACCGTAGTATCTATCTATTAGATTCCATCCCTCTTCTAACTCAGTCACATCAGCGTCTTCTAATTTGGAAAACTCCTCTCTAACCATGTTTATTTTTTCCATGGCTTCTTCTAATAATCTCTTACTATTAGAAAGGTCATACTTTGATGTATGACCTTCCATTATTTCGCTGAATTTTTTCATTTATTAAAATTCTACTCCAATTTCTGATTCCCATTGTTCAGCTAATGGTCCCATACATTCCATAGTTGCATGATCTCCTAATAAATGCGGATGTTTTTGAAAGAAAGAAGTAATCGCCATTGCTCCAAGCTCTGGTGAATTAACTCTTCTTAACCATTTTGCAAAGTTACAAGCTTCAGTGTTTGTTAATTTTGGTAATTCTGTACTTTTTCTAAGTATTGCTGTGAATAAAGCGTGCTCATAATCTGTTCTATTAGTAGTACCAGATTTTTTAGTTTTACCAGAGAAGTCACTAGGGATAGGTGCTCTATCAGGATCAGTAAATGGTAATGCTAATTCCTTAACAGGAATATCTTTTGCTATCTTATAGAAATCTAAGAACATTACAGCAGCATCTCTACCTACGTTCTTCTGAAATTCTCTTGCTAATACGCTATGAGGCACTTCAGATATTCCTTTTTGTTCATACTCTTGAAGAACTCTTCTAACTGCTCTAGAAGCATCTTCCCAAGCTCTAGGAGTAGGGAATTTTAATTTCTTAGCAGCTGGATCGTTCATGTGGAACCAACTAGCATCAAAATCTAAGAAATCAAGAAGTTCTGGTAAAAATATATCAGATAATCCAGGAGTAGTCTCTACGTATTTTCTCAGTGATGCTGGATTAGTAACAAGATTTACGATCTCGAATCTATCCTGTAATGCAGGTCCCATGTCAACAATACCACCCTTAGGGTCATCAAATTTTCTATTTCCTGCTCCTACGATATACCATCTATTAGGAATCTCATAATTAACACCAAGTCTTCTTTGTTGAGCTAATAATATGAATATCTTTTGTACTTCAACAGGCATACGATTGAATTCATCAATAAATAAGATACCTCCTTTTCCCCCTTTTCCGTTATCATATGGTAGAATATCCGCACTTACGTTAGATCTTGTAACTCCCCTACCTAATGGATTTTCTGCTGATGGGGCTTCAATATCTATCACTTTAGGTACACCAGCAAAGTCTACTGGTTCTGCACTTAATCCATCGCAATTCAATAGGTTTAAGCCAAGCTCATCGCATATTTTAGCTACGATTTGTGTTTTACCAATACCAGGTGCTCCGTAAATAAAATATGGTTTAATTTTTCTTAATTCTTTCTTCAATATTATTTTTTCTGCTTCGTCAGATGTAGCATCCATTTGATCTGCAATTTGCAAACAAGCTTTAATGCTTCTTTTAATGTCCGATTGTATTTCATCAGGACTAGAATTTGGTACATCATCAGCTCTATCCCATTCCTGAGAAACTACTGCCTCATCCATTCCTGAAGGATTATTAATATTGTTCATATCATAATAAGGAGTTCCTTTATAGAATTTTTCAACTTGATCAGTGATAGATCCTTCATCTGAATTAAATAACACATAAGCAGGTAATCCTTTTTTAGGACCTGATGAAATTATTCTAATAATCCCATTTCTTACTGCGGTCATAAGCTGTTTAGCCCATTGTGAAATCTTGCTACCGATATTAGATAATATCCCTTCGTCTACATTGTAAGATTCATTTACGAATTCTTTAAAGTTATAGATTTTTTTCATCTCTTTTATTTCTTATTTTATTTCTTATATATCTATTTTTATATAGTTTCCACTTCCTTATTTGCCAGTGTGATATCTATTCTTTCCCCGAAAGGCTGATCGTTTTCATAAGGTTCTCCATTAAAGGATAGGAATACCCAAATACATCTATCCTCATAACCATCTATTCCATAATCTGAAGATTTAGGGAATTCTGCTTCTCCATCAGTGAAGTATATAAATACTGTTGGTGTTTCACCCGCGTCAAGTATGTTTTTTTCTACCCATTTAAAAGGAGGCCAAAAATAAGTTCCACCACCCCCAGAAATCTTATTAAAATCTGGAGTATCTCCTGGTTCTAAAATGTCTGGTGTATAAACTTGGGTATCACAATAAAGTATTACTGTTTTTTGTGGAGCGTAATCCTCTGTAATTTTCATTGTCTCTGAAAGAAATTGCTCAATCATAGGTCTAGTTATAGATCCTGATGTGTCTATAGCAATCACTAAGTTCTCAAAGTCCTCTTTATATCTTTTATATCCGTATTGAGCATCACCGCCTCCAATAAATCTTCTAGCAGGTAATTTATATTTAGTTTTTGATACTGCATCATCAATATATTTCTCAAGTTCAGATTTCCAATCAATAACAGGTCTTTTTAATTTATCTAATGCTCTTTTAACAGAAGCAGGTACATTTCCAGCATTTTCTGATCTTTTTAATGATGTCTCCCATTCTTCCCCTAATGTTTCACCATTTAATCCATCATCTCCACCAAGATCACCTAGAGATCCTGTTGGTAATACTCCTCCAACATTAGAAGTTCCTCCACCCCCGGTTTTGCCTGTTTCGAAAGTATCATCTTCTTCTTCTGGTTTTCCATCTTGATCTCTTTTTTTCTCATCCTCATCTTCTTTCCATTTATCAACGTTTTCGGGATCGCCAACAGGTGGCGGTGGTGGAGGTGTCGGGGTTGGTCCTGTTCCTCCCGTTCCTGCAGGTGGATCCATTTCTTGGATTCTTATTCCAGTTATTGTTGTTTTCATATTACGATTTTATAAATTGTCTTGCTCGTATTTTTTTCTAATATATTCAGGAACCTTAGATTTTGGTATAGGATCATAATCCACTGAATCATTATCTTCATCTACACTATTTACCACTCCATAGTTACCACTAGCTGGGTCGAATATAATATCTCCCACTATAGGTATCTTTGGCGGAGCTGGTGGTGGCGGTGGTGGTGGCGGATTAACATTTTGCGAATCTTCAGGATCTGGTTGAAATCCATTTTTAATTAAAATACCATAAATGCTATCAGCAGATAATCCAACAAATTCTTTATCGTAAGGAACTCTCCCACATCCAGGATATAATGCACTCTTCGGCATTTTACCTATGGAGTCTCCTCTCTTTTCGCTAGGCTTAGGATTACTAGGATCTGATTCATCAACAGGTGTAAGCATTTGATTTAGAGCATAATCTGTAGCATAATTCCATATACTTACTGTTTTAGCATCCTTTCCTGGCATTCTTAAGAAATGTAATAAAGCACAATGTAAAACTTCGTGTGCAATCACCCACATTATTTCATCATCGGTATGTTCATGTACAAATCCTGGACTGTAGTGAATACTTACTCCATCAGTACACATTGTTTTTATACTTCTATTTTCTCTAATGATTAATCTGGATAAAAGACCACCAAAGAAAGGATATTGGGCGTTCAGAAAGAAAACTGCAGCTCTCATTTTTTTGAAAGCTACTGGATCATATTTTCTTTTCTCTACCTCGTCCATAAATGTAGCCTCGTTAATTTTATTGTATAGTGAGTTGTCGAATTTTTGATATTCATATAGGCCAAAATCTTTAAAGCTTAATATTTTTCTCATTTTTCTAATTATATATTATCTTCATTATTAGAAGATTCTTGTATTTCCCTTACAAACTCATTAAAAAGAACAGCAACAGATTTAGGTACTTTATTTTTGAATTTTTGAAAATCAGTATTTTGTATATACGATCTTATTTCCTCGTTGTTAGACCAATATGGTGTTTTAAATATCTCAATATCATTTCCATTGAGATCGTATTTATTTCTAACCCAGTCTCTTTGTAAAACCATATTCTCAAAGTCTTTCTCTCCTATACAAACTGATATAGGATTTACATTCTCTGCAATAGATTTAATAGCATCTTCTAAAAGATCTGTAGGAACTATTTTATAACCAGCAAATAATTTATCATTTTCTGTTGTTAAAGATCCCATAGACTTCTTAATAACCTCTTCCGAAAAAGGGTATTTTTTAGCTGAAGTTTCTCCACCTGGATGAACTACACAAAGAAAAACGGGGAGATCATTTTCTTTTTTAAGTCTTGTACACATTTTAAGGTGCCCGTTATTAAATGGCTGGAATTTTCCAATTATTAAATTAACTTTTTGGTTTTCCTCGTTTAATATTTTTATTTTCTTCTTCTCTTTATGAGTAGATACCACTTTTTTAAAATCTTTAAATGAAAAGAACTCAGATGCGTCATCTTTTGATTTTTTTAATTCCTTCTCTGATCCATCATCGTTTTCATTTATATCATTTAATGATTCTGATAATATCTCAGACTCATCAAACACTGTATTTTCCACAATAGAATCTAAATCTACCTCATCTTCTAAAGATTCATCCTCTGTGATTTTAAATCTACTTCCCGTTTTTTTAAACCAAACAAATGTGGGAACTCCTAATGATTCTTCTATTCTATCTTTTCTTTTAGCATTTATATAATCAGCTATCTCTTCAACAAGAAGATTGAATTGTTCTATTAGACCTTCGGTGAAAAATCCATGAGGTTTTCTTTTGAATTTTCTAAATGAATTTAATACCATTTGTAGGATATCACAATAAACTTCATCTTTATCTAAATACTCAACAACATCTTTATCAACTATTAGTTCTTTATTAATCTCGAAGTTTTCTGATTTAAGATACTCTGGTTTATCAAAGTCTGCACCAATATATCTTTCTCCCTCTTCATAAGAAAAAGTTTTAAAAACAGAGAATACAAAATTAATGTACCTTTCCTCTGGCTCAGTTCCTTCAGCGCTAAAGGTCTCTACACCTCTTTCTAATATGAAATTCATAATATCTATTAGGCAAAGAGAATAAATGTCGCTAGGGAAGTAAGACGATCTTGTAACTTTTCTATCTCTTGTTATTTCATAAAAAACGGGATCAACCATTTTAGCTAAAATAACATCTTCCTTGCCGTCTTCCTCAAATCTAAATACTAAAGAGTCTATCTCTCCCTGTAAATCCTTACCTAAAGTGGTTTTAATTATTTCTGGATTTAATAGAGATATCAGATACTTAGAAAAACTTTCAGTCTTAAAACGTGTTTTTAAATCCATTAATGGAGTTGATAAAAAATCCATAATAGACATCTTCTGCTCGTCATTTAATTTTCCTTGAAAAATAATAGGTGCTTTTTCTACTCCAAGCTTATCTGCCCATTCATCTAGCTCGTCTTTCTCTTGTATAGTTCTGGTTGTTTCACCAAATTCATCCCTTATAAGAATATGTGTTAGTATTAAATGATTTTTAGGTAGTCTTTCATATTCAATTCTTACTGGCTTGGTATTAGGAAAATAAACCATACCAAATCTCCATCCTTTTGGTATCTCAGCTTTTATTGACTCAGGAAGGGAATCTATATAATTTATAGGCTTATCGTAGTATCTCATTAATATCCTATCAACTTTAGTTATAGGATTTTCCTGATCCTTTTTATAAAAAGAAATATTGTCCCCAGTAAAATCTTTTTCAAAAGAAAAAGATGATCCATCAAGATTCTCAGTAACACTAAGTTCCTGACTGAAAAGTTTTTCTATGAAATCCTTTCCTTTCTTTTCGTAGATATCAGCTAAATATTTTATTCCAGACATTTTTTAATTTAAACAGTAAACAAACTTATTTCCCTTGTAATTAAAAATACTAAAAGGGCCAACTCTTAAATTCCTCTTTGGAAGAAAGTCTGAGTTTATTATATATTCTTCTAGAAATAGTAGGATATTAAAAACCAATATCCTTGATCTATCGCTTATTTTTTTGTCCGTAAAAAGATCATTAAGAATACCCACGTAATTCTCTAATGAACTTTTTCTACTTGGTTTTACAAGAACCTCAAAAACATCCTTCTCTATTGTATAGACAACTTTGCTTTCTATTGTTATTTCCCAATCTCCCCTAGTATTCTGATTAACAAAACCATTATCTCCTAGGAAAGTATTAAAAATAAGATTATGATCACCAAGAACAGATATTGAAGTTATTTTTTCCCCAGTGTAGTGTTGAAGTACTGGATATAGAGCTTGACTTTGTAATTGATTTATCATTTTTATTCCTCTTCATCCTCGTCATAAACTACATCGTCAGTACCCTCGTCTTCATCACCATAAGTGTATTCAGTATTAGGATCTTCTTCCTCTTCTTCGTCTTCTTCATCTTCCATGCTGCCTACGTGCTCTTCGATATGCTCATCCCAAACTGGTTGCATTTTACAAGATAAGAATTTAGAGAATACCTCTCCGTTTTTTCTGTCTTGTATAGTTACCATTCTTGGTCCGTTAATCTCATCTAATTCGATGCTTTCAGCAAACATTTTTGATTCTTCTATATTCATAAAAGGACCGAATGTATAAATTCCGAAATCTGGTGTGGTTTTAATCTTTAAAGGAGCAGCCATTGGTTCTTTACTATAATTCATCATAGCATCTTCTTTCTCAAACATGTAATCGTCACACATAGTAACAAAATGATAGTTGGGATCTCCACCATCACCAATCATTTGTTTGGCCATATCAGAAGATTTAGACTCATTCATTTTCTTTTTGAAAGCAAAGTCTTTGCTATTAGATTTAAGTTTAATGCCTTTCTTTTCCTTGTACTCGTCCCAAGCCTTTGAAAGACCCTGCATGTACTTTTCCTGAGATTTTTCATCGCCTTTGAATTTTTTATCAAAAGGTCCAGAAACACCATGTTCTTTATTGTACTTCTTAGAGAAATCTAAATACTGATTTCTTTCAGTTACAAGTTCTGTTTCTTTTAAGTCTTGTCTTTTCTTTTCTATTACTAAAGAGAATTTTTTCATTTTTTTATGCGTTATTTGGTTGAAATATAGGTTGATTAGGATTTTTTTGTTGCAAATAATAAAGGTAAGCTCTGTTCATTCCTATATCATCTAGAGCAGGTACTTCTCCTTTATTAACTTGAGCTTTTTGATAAAGTTCAGTGATATTATCTTCTAATTGTTGTTCAGTTTTAATGTTAGGTAGTTCGTTTTTAGCAAAATCCTCATTTGTGTGTCTCATGAACTCAACATCTACATCTTCATCCTTAGCTGGTACTCTTTTAGAAATCTCATATTTAGTAGGTCCAAATACTCTTTTAAGTACTCCTGGTACAATAGCAGGAAGACCGAATAGGATTTCATATCCAGTATTTAAACCTCCACCTCTAACAGCTCTATTTTGTCTTGTTATATCTTGTCCTGCTTGTGCAATATTGTTTAGCTTGTCTTCGATGTACTGAAAGAACTTTTGGGTTTTTTGTAATATACTAGCATCTTCGGGTAGGTTATAATGATTTTTAGCCCTGTCACCATATGTCTTAGCATCATTTCCTACATGTCTACCAAAGATTAATTCTTCAGATTCATTAATACAGAAATCTCTATATCCTTTGATGTTTCTCATTGAGATTTAATTATTTCTTTTATATATCCGAATTCTAAATTTTGATCTCATATATCTTGTATTCAAATTGCTCTTTTTTATAAATTTCAATTCTTTCCTTTGAATGTTTAAGTAAATAGTTGTCTTTTCCACCAAAAGAGAAGTCATCAACAAAGTCTATAATATTAACTTTCTCCTTGCCATCAAATAGTCTCATCCCCCTACCTAAACTCTGTTTAATCAGTACTTCAGATTTATATGATTCAATAAGAAATATATTGTGTATATTTTTAACAGATATACCAGTAGACATAGTACCAAAAGAAGCAACCATGACTTTATTAATACCCTCTTCCATTCTTTTAGTGAAAATATCTCTTTTATCAGGAGCAGTGTCTCCGTCTATATAATAAACTTCCCTATCATTAGATCCTTCTCTTATTCCGTCATATATTCTTTTACCATATCCCTCGCCAACAGATTGAAAAAGTAGAAGAGAGTTCTTTGATGTTTTAAGAACAAAATTTATAATATAATTAAGTCTCTTGTCAGAATTAACAACAAGCTTTCTTTCTAGATTAAAAAGCTCGTTACCTTCCATCTCATTTTTAGTTTCTTTTAATGTGGCAAGCTTCTCTTTAACATCCTCATCCATCCAATCCATTTTAACTATCTTAATAGAAACAGGAGTAGCATATTTGTTATCAAATAAGAATTTTGGAGAAATCTCCATGATTAAAGGTCCAAGAAATTGTTGTATAGTTAAATACTCCGCAGTATTTTTATTAGCTAATGTTCCAGATAGACCAAATCTCCATTTAGAGTCTTTACATAAAGCCACTACTTTTTTAATAGATGCACTTTGAGCTTGGTGACACTCATCCACAAATACAGCTTCCACGTCATCAAAAAATTCAGGATCCATTTTAACTAGAGATTGATATGTACCTATCATTAATCCGCCAGATATTTTCTTCTTATTAGACCCATGAATCTGTTGTATCTCACAGTCTTCTAATTTCTCTAGACCGTATTCTTCAAAATCTTCAGATCCCTGTATAACTAAATTGGTATTAGGAACTACCATAAGGAATTTTTTCACCTTCAAAACTTCTTTAAGGTAAGCCATTACCATAAAAGCAATTAAGGTCTTACCAGAACTTGTTGCTACCTCAGAAACGGAAAGTTTAAATTTTATAATCTTCCATGCTGTTTCTATCTGATAATCTCTAGGCATTTTTTCTGGATCTCCACCAACACCACCTTCAAAGAATTTATTACACCATTCAGTGTATTTTTCTAGCGTAAAAGAATTATCAATGATTCTTTCTAGCCCGTTTATTTCAACCTCTATTTTATATTTTTCGCATATCTGGTATACTTCAGACCAAAGTCCGGAAGGCACTCTCCAAATGGGTAATCTTTTATCAACAAAGCATATTGCTCCGTCCCAATGTTTTTTCTTAACTAATGGATGAAAATAATGATTATGTATTTTTCTAGTTAAAGATATATCAATCTGTTTTCTTTCAAATTCCTCTTCGTAATCTATAAGACTTAACCAATTTCTATCTTCACTTACTACAAATTTTAACATTATTAATAGTTATTTTTAACCGCTCCTGATCTTAAATATTCCTCTAAAGATATTCTTGATTTCACGCCATAAAGCATGTGATCGACAGTTTTCATAGTCTCATTAAGGAAAGATATTTGCCCATCAACAAGATCCATTCTTTCTTTTAATTCAGAAAGATCACCTTCTATTAAAGGCGTTTTTTCATTAGACCCATATTTTACTTGAGACATTTCAGAATAGTATTTTAATCTATTCGACTTATCTTTTCTAAATTTAGCATTAAGCTTGCTCATTACCTGTCCCAACTTAGCAGAGTATTCTAATAGTATCTGTCTATTATAATAAAGATCAACCTGCACATCAGCAAGCTCTCTAATATTTTTCATTCTAATAGAAAGCTCTCTAATTTTTTCCGTCCATTCTTCTCTTTCTATTTGGAATCCTTTATCAAAATCTTTTTTCTCTACATTAGGTTGTTGCTCTGACATTTCTTTTTCTTATTTTTTGTTATCTCTTTAACTTCCGAGTCTATCTTATTCTTTATTATCTCTGTGGAAAAATTATCAGATATATCAAAATCAGGAACATCTAAATCTCCCTTTATATCTACAGGGAACTTAAATTTGTTGTTGTTCTTTTTATATTTCATATATCTATAATATCCCATTTATCAACAGAAAAGTAATTATCTAATCTTTTGATCTTCTTTCCTGTGGATCTTACATAATTAACCACATCGTTTAAATCCCATTTATCTCTTTCTGGTAATTCACATTCTTTGATAAATTTTCCCCAAAGGAAAACTTCTTCTCCTGCTTCTAAAAATTCTCTAGCTTTTTGTCTTCCAACTTCGTCACTATCTAATAACCATCTTTTATTTGTTACATCAAAAGGGAAAGGATTATTTATAGAACATAATGCTATTGCATTAGGACAAAGCCAAGCATCTAAAGGACCTTCAAAAGTTGTTATCATTGAATCTAGATCCACAGTAGAGAATCCAAAAACGCTAGATATTGGATCAACCTCTTCGGCTTTTAATATAATTTCAGGGTTTGTTTCTTTTAGCAGATTTTTATAAATACCACTAAGCTTATAAGTGTAGTATTTACTTCCACTATTCTTTTTTACTATAGGTCTAATCTGTAGACCAAGTATCTTTGTTTCGTCTCCTGATAGATTCAGAAGATATAAGTTCCTTCTGCTAGGATCCCATAGGAATTTATCATCGGGTACATGATTTCTTTCGATTAACCATTTCTCTCCGTATGTTCCTTTCACTTCTAGAAGATTTAATGCTTGTTTAAATTCTTCCCTACCAACAAGTATATCTTTGTAATTTTCAGCAAAAAAGTAATCTAAAGAATTCCTTATTTTTTTTCTTATAGTGGAATTTCTAGATATCTCTGCTATCTCTGCAATTTCGTCAGTGGAAAGCATTCCATTGATTTCGAAATCTCTAGTAAATTGATTTAGATTTTTGAAGATACCACATCCTCCATTATAACATTTATATGTTAATGTGTCCGTGTATAGATTACCTCTTTTTTTCTTTGCATCCTTTCCGTCTCCACAATAAGGGCAACAGAAGTTTAGTCTGTTGCCCCCTTGATAGATTTTTAATCTTTGAGGATCATTGCCAAAGAACTTAAGTAAAGCGGAATTAACTATTCCTTTAACCCTATCTACTGATAGGACACTTATAGCCTTTGTTTCCATAACAATCCATTATTTATAGATCATTATAAAGATCATCTAAAGATGGTGCAGATTTTTTAGCAGGTGCTTTAACTTCTTTAGCAGGAGCTGCATTCTCTGAATCGTTAGTCTCTTGAGTTGATGTTCTGTTATTTGCATCTTCGTAGAATGAATCTACAGAAGCAGGAGCACTTACGGGTTTAGAATCAGAGCTAGATCCAATAATCTCAGAAACCATTCTTCCGTCAGGAATAGTGTTTCTAATAATTCTCATAATCTTTTCATTCTCTTCATCATCCCAGTCAGAATAATCGTATTTTTCTATATCTAAAGGACCAGTGTTAAGAAAGTTTGTAACTATCTCTCTACCTTCTTCAGATCTTTCTACTGATACTCCGTCAATAATTAAAGCCATTTTATCTCCTACAAATTGACAAAGATCGTAGTTGTTCCATTCGCCAACTTTTCTCACTTGAAGACCGAAGTTTTTACCTTCGAATAAGTCGTAAGGATTTGAAGGATTTCCGAATTCTGGTTTGATTTGTTGCTCGATCATATCGTTAACCTTTCTACCGAATTTAAATATCATAATTTTACCTTCTAAGTCTGGTCGATTTGAATCTTTAACTACTTGAATTAAAGAATAAAAATCTTCTTTTCTAGAGAATGATTTAGATAAATCCTGATCTTTAGCAGAAGCAGAATTTTTAAGCTTCCAAAAAAGATCTTTAAGTATTGATTTTTTTCCCACTGTAGATGGACAAATAGCTTTGTGATTTGCTCCGTCTACTGGGTCTTTCAGCCAAACATAATATTGGTGAATTTTAGATTTTTTAGGATTTGTGATGTTGGGTAAGAATCTAATTAAAGATTTATACACTCCGTCTTTTCCTAATTCGGGATAAGGTTTATAAATAAACTCATCATCGTCCTTTGTTTTAATTTCCTGCTTAACAAACGATTCGTTGTCAAGATTAAAGATGTCAAAATCCTGATTTTCTCTGTAATTTTCCATAATTTTTTCTAATTTATTTTAATAATTTATACATGTTATACCTCAAATCTAGTGAATGTTTCGACTTTAGATAATATTTCTAATGAATTATTATTGAAGCATTCAGTTTTTGATCCACAAAAAATAATTGACGGAAAATATTGAAATTGTTTAAGCATTATTTTTAATTCCTTCTCTGTATCAAATATTTCAGTAGGATCTCCTTCTATTATTTTATATATGAAAAAGTCATACGGCATAGATTTATTTGAGCTGTATCTATTTTTAATATTATTTTTAGTTATTCCTATTTTTACAAATGATTCGTTATGATTTTTACATAATAATATATAAAAATAAGAAATATTATTATTATCTAAAAATCTATTTCTGCTATATCCCTTTCTAATATTTCCACATTTTGGACATCCATGTCCATTTTTTAAATCTCTAGGTCTTATTAAAAAATCTCCATGATTTTTACAATGAATATTTACCTTATTTAATGATCCTTTATATTCTATCTCATTATACATATAAAGATCTCCAAAAATAGAATATGCACATTCTATTAATTCCTTCCTTTCTTTTAATATCCTATTATTCTTTTTATAATCCCTTATTACGCTATTCATATATTTTAACGATTTTGCAGATTTTATACATTCCTTACATGTAGAATTACTATACTTATTTATATTATAGAATTGATCAATAGGTTTTTCAATAATACATATTTTGCATATATTAAGCATATATTTTATTTTAAAAAATTCTCCTCAATAAACAAACAGATCCATGTTGCATCAATTATATCAGAACAAGGGTTCTCAACCTTACCTGCTCCTTTGATCCATAAATCCTTATATTCTTTCAAAACATTCAAAAGTGGTTTTAATCTGTCCTCAGATATTCTGTCTTCTATAAGCTTACAATAAAGCTCATCTTTCTTAGCATTTCCTTTTACTGCAAATTTCTTAAGTGTAGTTGGAGAGATCACAAAGAAATTATCAGGATTTATTTTCTTAACCACACCAGCTCTAATTAATGCAGTTGTCATAGAAATATCTATAAGTGAATTACCACTAGATCCAAAAGATAGACCTTCCATACCAACTATAGTGTTCTCATCAAGATATGGTGCTAAAAGATCTAATGCAACCTCAGAAAAATAAATAGCATTTAAGATCTTCTGTCTTTCCTTCTCGTGGTATTCTCCAGTAAATTCTTTCTTGGGAATAATATTTATTGAAACACTCCCATTATCATTCAGAACTTTAAAAGGAGATCCCTCTTTTTTAAGCATCTTATCTATGATGTTAGTTGTTCTATGAAGACTTATCCATTTACAGCTATCATTTGTTAGTATACAAAACCCAGGAGAATTTAACGAAAAATCTATTCCAACTACTTTATTATCCGATTTCAAGTTTGACATCGACATAATTACATTTGAATCCTATAGAGAAAGTAGAAAATTGAGGTGTGCTTGTAGCGTAGTTCAATTGTATTTCAGATAACGAAGTGAAGACAGGCTGTTGTAGGAGCACACTAGCCATAACAATTCCCTCGTTATCAAGTAATAATAGTCTAAAGTCTTGTAGATATTGTTCTGGATTTTGAAAATCTAAGAACTTTATTATGTTCTCATACAAAATCCAATAGTTTATAAATCCCTCACCCAACTTAAAAGTCACAGTGAAATCTCTTTGTATTAAATTTTGTAGAGTTGTAGAACTCTTATAAGTTTGTTTGAATCCTCCAGGTCTGATTTGTTCCACAGTATCTATAGTTCTAAGAGTGGGAAAATTAACCTGTTGTATAGTGGAATTTATAAAGTCATTTACTGTGTCATAAGGAATAGGCATTCTCCTAATATATTTAGAATACTTATCAATTACACTATCAACTATAAATCCCTTAGGAAAATTAAAGATGAAACCATTCTGTCTCGCATTTAAAATCATTTGTTAATTATTTATTTGCCTTACCTTTATTTGCAGCTGCTTCCGGGTCATTTGTAACAGGGAATACTAAAGCATTACAATACTTAACATATGTGGGATCAAAAGTACCGTTTGCTAATTTAGGGTGAATCTGTAAAGCTGCAGTTAGGAATTGACTAGGTTTTATTCCTTTAAATAATGTTGCTCCTGGAGATCCTGTGGTAAAATAATAATTAACCACTTTTTGTACATCAGATACAATTGCTGTGGCTCCAAATATTAGAGCTTCTTTACCTGCTATTGAATCTGCTAAAGCGGGTATATTTATATTAACTGATTGTAAAGAACTTTGTATAGACAATGACGATTTTCCAACAGAAACTCCAGATCCTGTAGAATTTAATTGCGTAGCAGGTTTAACACTTAATATTGAGCTACTTCCCAAAACATAATCTTTTATAGCTTTAGTAACCTTAGTAATAGGTACTTTAGAATTTATTTGATTTCCTGTGGTTGTTGAAGTACCAGTTGTTCCAGTTGTACCTGTTGTGGAAACGGTTGTAGTTGTAGTTGTGGTAGCTCCGGTAACTCCAGTTGTAGTAGCAGCTTGGATTGTATTAGTACTTGCTAAAAACTCAGACTGATTTTGCCAAGATCCAGAATATAGCTTAGTTTCTATTCCATCTGGAGTCTTAGAAACTATATAAAATTGTCTACTAACAAATCCAAGAATCTTTTTAGAATTAGATGCAACAACCTTAAATGAAACCTGACCTTGTGAAGGATTAGATATTGATGTTTTATTCTTTATATTTTCCACCCTAACACTCTGACCACTTGAATCTAAAAATACTATATAATAAGTTAAAGAATTACCAAGATCAATTAACTCAGGAGTTGTTCCATCTTTTAAATTATAGACTGTGAATTTATAGAAGTTATCAAAAGGATCTATTAAAATCTTAGCTTTACCTTGACCGTATAATCGTGTTACGTCAGGACCAGATGTTTCCGATATCACATTACCATCCTTATCAATAATTATAGTTTCTTGTGTTACTGAAATATTATTATCTTTGTAAAATACTGGTATTTTCTTTTCTAGAGGAGTGACATTAGGAGCAACTCCCACACCAGAAATAAGATTCGGAGCTTGTATTATTTTGTTATAAACTTTCTGAGCATATGCTCCAGTGGTAAGATTTATTACATTATTTTCTTTTCCGTATTTACTCACATCAAATGAAGAAAACGTTGCTCTTCTTATGATCTGGTTTTGATTTCCTTTATTAACTAATCTCATTGTATAATTCACAACAAATGATGTGGATAATGGATTAACTAAAACTGGTCTGAATATAGCAGGGGAGTTAAAATCCTCTGTTTGTATACTTGTAAAATTATAAGTTGTTATATAAGAAAGACCAACTTGTTCTTTTACTTCTATATCATTAACAACATAATAGGTATTTCCCACCTTTCCTTCTGATGTTAAGAAATCTTCTAAAAAATTACCATCCCATGTGGGGTAGAATTCTAAATAATTATAAAATTGATTCTCTTGAATAACACCAGCTAAAGAACTAAAATTATCTTTGGGAAATATACTAAGTTGAGATCTGGTTTGACCTATATAATTTTGATATCCATTTTTAAGAACAGTCTGTGTGACTTCAAAAACTGTAAACTCTACCGGAGCATCTCTTAAGAATCCTTTACCATCTGAAGATATCTTTGCAGCTAATGTGCTTGGCTGTGTGGGGTTACCATTCAGTACGTCAAACTCATAAACCATATTAGCATAAGCAGGAATTTTAACCTCTACGTATCTGTCATATAAAGCTCCACCTAAATAAATAGGATTAGGATTTAAAACCGGTAATGTTACATCTGATTTTTGTAACAAAATCTGCATTACAGTGGCTTTTTTTCCAGTTCTTTCTTGATACTTAGCTTGTAAAATTACACCATCAAGATTATCAAAATTGTATCCTGATATAATATGAAATTTTACTGAGTCATAATAAACTCCTATGTTAGAAGGAAACACTACAGGAAGATTACTTACTGAGGTTAATTTAGGATCTGTATCTAAATAAGGAACTAAGTAATCCTTATCTAATGTAACAAATCTATTTTTATCAATCTGAACTACACTTAAATCTCTAACATTGTTTGTTGTGGATTCTGCATCAGGATCATTTAGAATCTGTACAGTGTTATTAAAATACCCATTTACTATTTTTTCAAATCCTATTGCAGGTACTCCAGTATTAACATAATATATTTCAGGAGTTGGTGCAGTTGTGTAATTATACTCTAATAATAAGTAATCAGTGATTTTAACAAACCTTTGTGTTGATGTGTAGCTAGCCATGTTCTATATATTCCTTAAAATTTAAACCAAGAATACTGAACACCTAATCCTATATTGAATACCGGTCCAGCAATAGGTTTGCCATTAAGTCCATATCCTGCTCCCACACCAATTCCAACATAAGGTCCAACTGACCATTTTTTGTTGGGAAACATTGTCTTAAGCACATCTGATTTATAAGGATCTATAACAGCACCTTCAATATCTGTGATTTTCATTCCCGGATATTTAGGGGTTACAAATATTTCAAGAGCTTTATCTTTCTCTCTAAGACCAGTGATAAATGAGAATCCCATTTCGTCTTGATCTATTCTGGTTTTTCCTGGAATAACACTATTATTAATTGTGTCTACAATAAAGAAACTCTTACCTGAAAATTTTCTGTAATTGTTTACAGAAAATAAAGAATCATATTTCCAATCTAAACTATAATTACCGTTTTGATAACTAGTAAGATAATTATTTACATAATGTGTATCAACTTTAGTCTCAGTTATTACCTTCTCAATCACTATAACCTTTCCCTTCTGCTTATCTAATTCTTCAGCTAATCCTTTATTAAGTTTTTCTAAATCTTCTTTAGAAGACAATAGGGTCTTTCTCACATATGTTGCTTCACCAGCTTTATTTTCTTGAATGCGTACAGTGTCTTTTAACGCATCTAAATTCATATTCTGTATCTTGATCTGTGACTTAAGTGATAAGTTGCTGTCGCACTGTCTAAATAGCAATAAACAAAGTGCAGCAACTATTGCTAGTAGCACAATGTCCTTTCTTTTAAGCATTTTAGTAATTAAAGATTCTTCTTTCATCTTCTCTAGTTTTATTTAATCTCTCAATCTCTAATTGAGCTTTATTTTTAAGAGACTCAAGTATCTCTTCGTGACCGATAAGATTCTCTTTGTTCTCTAAATGATATCCAATCTCTTTCTCTATTGAGGAAAGATTATCATGTATATCATTATATTGTTCAATAAACCATTCCTTCATGTTAATAGTATTCTATAAAAGTAAAATTAAATCCGAGCTTAACGTTATTACCATCAGCCCAATTTCCATTTCTCCGGATGAAGATAAAGGTAGTAGTTGTTCCTGGCGCTGATGTAAAGAAACAATATTGAGAATCGGGAAAAGCTGGTGATACAGCAGCTCTACCAGTTACATGTACAGTGGTTTTTAAAGGATCCATAGTAGGATGTGTTAAAACAATTGTTGCACCATTCACACCCGATTGACCTGCAGCTTGAATATAATCAAATCCAGTAGGCAATGCTCCTGTAGTATAAGGATCACCAAAGTCATAAGCTATTTGTGGATCGGCTGGTTCATTAAAATAGAAAAATGCGTATCCTGTCCACGTTTTCTTTATCTTACTACTTGCATTTAATGTTAAAGATCCTGTACTTGGTCCAATAATTACATCATTTGTAACAGTAAGATCACCCGTTGCTGATGTATCACCTACAATACCAACATTTCCTGTTACTCCAACATCACCGATAATGTATGTATTTCCTGATATTCCTACATTTCCTAGAGCTACAATAGCATAATCTGTACCGGCTCCAGAAACTCCTATAGCAGCACTATAATTTATAGGCTGTCCAACAGCTATATTTTGTCCGGTATTACTAACAAAGAATCCAGTTGCTGGCGCGTTTCCTGCAGCTCCACCATCTAAGAAATCTACTGCTCCAACTGCTATAGCAACTGAGTCATTAGGTGTTCCTGGAAGTGTAGATGATGTAGTTGGATGATAAGATGTTATCTCTATACCGTTAGGATAATTATTGATAGAGTATCCACCTGCAATACTTCCTTTACCTTTAGGTGGCGAAGTCGTTGCTGTATATAAATTTCTAGATATTTTAAGCAAAGAATTCCCTCCAACAGGATTACCTTGATTTATACCGAGATGATTAAACAACGATTTAGGATTATCTGTTCCTATAGTCTGAACTCCTGTAACATATAAACTATGATTATTTCTGTTAGGTGTAGTAATAACACCAAAACTATTAAAACTTGATCCTGTTAAAGGAGATAAAGATGTAGTTACATTTGAATTGACTCCAATAGAAACACCACCCGAAGTAGCACCCGATTGACCACGAATGTTTAAAAGAGATGAACCAGATACTCCCATAATAATACTGTTTTCCCCCCAATAACTATTAGCCATTAATTCTAATCTTTTATTAGAATTTTTAGTCTCTATAAGAGTTCTATAAGCAGAGTCTGGATAACTATAATTACCCGCATTTGTGAAAGTTGTAATAGAGAAAACTGGACCAGATGCTCCAGAATTTGCAATATTAGATATCTTATGTGTGTAGCTTATTAAAGGCCCGTTAGGATAAAAGGTATATCCAGTTCCTGCAAAAAATTCTTGAGTTATACTAGGGCCAGTTCCTGCTCCATCAAAAATCCCATCCCCAATTATTGTTCTAGGTGAGTAATTAATGCCTTTGGTTTTTATTTGTATTCCTGGACCGTAGTTAGGGGATGTAATAAATAATTGAGGGTATCTTAATTGCGCTTCCGCTGGTCCTGTTGTTTGTATTCCTCCCGAATTATCTCCGGTAGGATTTGTGTGTCCAAACATACTGTGACCTTCTACAAATAATACACCTTTATCATAATTAGGAAGAGGAAAGGAACCACCTTTACTTATATCAATTGTACCTACAAAAAGAGGTGTAGTGTGTTGTGAAGTAGTTTTAGATATACTAGTATTGCCAAATACCCCTAATCTTCTAGCATCAGCCCCATCCTGTTTAAATTGACCTGTACCTAAACCAATACCTAATCCTGTTGCATTAGCAAATAAAGGAGCATAGGTATTATTGCTAGGAATTCCTGATGATTGATTTGATAATTCTAGAAATCCACCATTAGAAGCTGCACTAATAAAGGTGCCTTTATTTGGTATTGCAGTTTTTATCATTATGTTATCCTCGCTACTCGTTGCTGTTATCTCGCCCTTAGCAAAAATATTTACTCCTCCTGAAGCTGCAGTAGCTGAAGAATTTATAACTATAGCTCCTCCTGGGTTTATTAAAGAGATATCATAAAAATTAGGAGCTATGGGGCTTGATGTAGCCCATTCTAATGAAGGATTTTTTAGGTATCCAGTAGCACCTGCTCCTGTTGTAATATCAAGATCAGCTCTACCAAAACTTAATATCTTAAGTCTATCATTTCTAGTGGCTATTTTTAACTTAGCTCCTTCGTAATTAACATTATATATTGCTGATCCTCCTGGTGTATAATCACTAATTGAAGCATCTGAAAGTACCAATGTGGCAGCAGTAGCACCACTAGTTCCAGTTCCTGTTATTAATATACCAGAGCCAGTAGCTCCTCCAACTATATCAATTGGTGTAACTTTTTGAAATAACTCTCCTGCATTTAATCCATATCCTGTATCAACCCATCCAGTAGCAGAGAGTACATAAACTTCTTGATTTGCTGAATCTGGGTCTAACCAATAATCTCCTAATGTGGGAAATGTCCATGGATTAGATCCCACTATATTACTAATAGCTGGAGGGCTATCTTGAACAAACCATTTAGTTCCTGAAGGACCTTGTACTCCTTGAACACCTTGTGGTCCTTGTGGACCAACAGATCCAGTAGGACCTATCAGTCCTTGTTGTCCTTGCGGACCACCACCAGCACTAAGTATCTGGTCATAGTTGTAATTAATCTTATCAACTATTGTTGATTGATTGTCTCCTTGTAAAATGTTTAATATGTTAATCTGTGGCATCTCTATTTATAGTTACAATA
>Ga0209086_10000979_pt1 | contig 23502 bp, 14 predicted proteins | sample M_130207_XF_Meta_FD_187312 | JGI IMG/M metagenome (GOLD analysis project Ga0209086, IMG submission 187312) | Freshwater microbial communities from Lake Montjoie, Canada to study carbon cycling - M_130207_XF_MetaG (SPAdes) (version 2) | ecosystem: Environmental > Aquatic > Freshwater > Lake... | reverse complement strand
CGTGCCGCAGACGAAACTGCGCGAAAAATTGGCGAAGCTGAAGCTACCGAATAGCGAGTTCATGCGCGTGGACATCGGTCAAGGCGTCGAACTGGACGCATGGGTCATCAAGGCGTCTGATCTGGATGAATCGCAAAAGCATCCGCTGCTCATGCATGTGTATGGCGAGCCCGCGGGCCAGACGGTGAAGGATGCGTGGGGCGGCTCGAAGATGCTATGGCACTGGATGCTCGCGCAGCAGGGTTACGTCGTCGCCAGCGTCGATAATCGCGGCACACCCTCGCCGCGCGGTCGTGAGTGGCGACGGTGCATTTATCGCCAGGTCGGCGTTCTCGCCTCGCGGGATCAAAGCGCGGCCGTGCGGGCTTTATTGCAGCGTCTGCCATTCCTCGACGCCACGCGTGTCGGCAGTTGGGGCTGGAGTGGTGGCGGCAGCATGAGTTTGAACGCCCTTTTTCGTCATCCCGATCTCTACCGCATGGCGATGGCCGTTGCGCCCGTCGCTGACATGCGGCTCTACGACACGATCTATCAGGAGCGCTACATGGGCCTACCGAAAGACAACATAGACGGCTACAAGCTCGGCTCGCCCATCACCTTCGCAAAGCAACTCACTGGCGACCTCCTCATCGTTCACGGCACCGGCGACGACAACGTTCACTACCAGGCTACGGAAAAACTCATGAACGAACTCATCGCGCAAAACAAACCCTTCACCGCGATGGCATATCCCAACCGCTCGCACGCCATCAACGAGGGCAAAGGCACGGCGCGTCACTTCTATGAACTGCTCACGAGTTATCTCAGTGAGCATTTGATGTTAAAGATAACGCAGCCGTAAACCACCGCGTCACTTTGGCTTGATCTCAAACGCATCCAGGTAAGGCAACGTGATCTGGGGCGGCATGCCGCCGAAGGGCTGGTAGGCGGGGAGTTGGACGATGCTCATGCTGTGCGGTTGGCTGGCGATGAAGAACATCGCGTCGGCGCAGTCGGCACAGGTGATCATGGCTTCCTTGTGCTTGGCCGATGGCTGGACGGGGCGCTTTTTGACGAGCGGAGTGTCCGCCTCGCCCGGAGCGTATTCGGAGACGACGATGCCGTGCGCGTTGAGCTGCATGCGGGCGGTGAAGAGCATGCCGTGAACGGCCCACTTGCTGGCGGTGTAAGGCACGCCAGCGAAGGAATCATAGCCATGACCAGCCGTAGAGGAGACAACGACGATCTTCCCGCCGCCATTCGCTGCCATCGGCTTGGCGACAGCTTGGATCATGTTCGCCACACCAATGACATTGATCTCCATGACCTTCCGCCAGCTCTCCTCGCTGGCGATTCGCGACGGATCAGCATGCGCCATGAAACGATCCGGCGTGTTGATGCCTGCTGTATGGATCAGCGCGTGCAGCATGCCGTGCTTCAACACTTCAGCCATCGCGGCGGCCACGCTTGCGCTGTCTGCAACATCACAGACGACGGGGATGATGTTCTTGGAAAGCGCGGCGCTTTCCTGGAGCGACTCCAGCGTGCGTCCAAACACAAACGTCTTGGCACCGGCCTCCGCGAAACGCTTTGCCGCCGCCTGCCCCATTCCACCGCCACCGCCGGTGACGATCACGATCTTGTCAGTCCAATTTTGGTCCATGCGTTGATGCTACCGAGCGCACACGAGGCGTCGAGTCTCTGCTTGGCAAAAATCTGGGCGCAAACCGCCAAAGCGTCCAAGACGGCCGCCAAGTGGCGCGATTAAATGGCGCTACCACATGAGCAAACAGGTCACCATCCTCGGTGCCGGTGTCATCGGCCTCAGCACAGCGCTGTATTGCGCGCGGCGTGGCATGAAAGTCACCGTGATCGAAAAGAAGCCGCGTCAGCGGGATGGCTGCTCGTTTGGCAATGCGGGGATGATTGTGCCGAGTCATTTCATTCCGCTCGCGGCTCCAGGCATGGTCAAACTAGGCCTCAAATGGATGTGGAATCCGGAATCGCCGTTTTACATCAAGCCCCGGTTGAATCTCGATTTGATGACCTGGGGCCTCGAATTCTGGAAAGCGGCCACGAAAGACCGTGTCGATGCCGCAGCGCCTGTGTTGCGTGATTTGAGCCTGCTGAGCCGCCAATGCTACGAAGAGATCGGACTCGACTTCGGCCTCGTGAAGCGCGGATTGCTCATGCTGTGCAAAAAGCAGCAGACGCTCGATGAAGAAGCTCACATGGCCGAAATGGCGAACCAGCTCGGCATTCCCGCCGAGGTGCTCGACGCGAAAGCCACCGCTGCGCTCGATCCAGCCGTGACGATGGATGTGTGCGGTAGTGTCTTCTTTCCGAAAGACTGCCATCTCGCACCTGGACGCTTCATCGCCGCAGTGGAGCAGGAATTGATGAAGCTAGGAGTCGAAATGCTGTGGGAGACTGAGGTGCGTGGCTTTGATGTCGAGAATGGAGCGCTGCGAGCGGTCAAGTCGTCAAGAGGTCAAGTGGAGGGTCAAGAAGTGGTGCTGTGCGGTGGCGTGTGGTCCGCAGAATTGGCCAAGGAACTCGATTTGAAGCTGCCGATGCAAGCCGGCAAAGGCTACAGCCTCACGCTGGCCAATCCGAAGCAAATTCCCGAGTTGTGCAGCATCTGCACCGAAGCACGACTCGCCGTGACGCCGATGGATGGCTCGCTACGCGTCGGTGGCACCATGGAGATGGCTGGAACCGATGAATCCATCACACCACGTCGCGTGCGCGGCATCACCCGAGCCTTTCCCGATTTCTTCCCCGCCTTCAACGAACGCGACTTCGCCAATGTGAAGCCCTGGAGTGGCCTGCGCCCCGTCTCACCCGACGGCATGCCCTACATCGGCCGCACGCAGCGTTGGAAGAACCTCACGGTGGCCACAGGTCACGCCATGATGGGCCTCAGCCTCGCTCCCGCGACAGGCAAAATCGTTGCTGATGTGCTCAGCGGCGAGAAATCGCCCGTAGCACTCGATTTGATGTCACCTGATCGCTTCTTATGAAACAACTCATCCTTCTTTTGGCCGTTTCGTCGGCTGCACTCGCTTTGGATCGCCCGAAGTTGCAAATCATCAACGCGGGCGAAAAGGCCGTAGAGGTGTTTTGGGTCGCGCCGGACGGGAAGCGGGTGCCGAATGGCAAGATCGAGCCGGGGAAGGACAGCATCATCGGCACGTCGCTGGGACATCGTTTTGTCATCGTGGATGATGGGAAAGAAACGGAAGTCGTGAGCCAGGTGCCGGTGCAGGCTTTCCGCCATGATCCGGGGGCGAAGGATGGCGTGCCGGCCTTTTACACCCAGATCTTCTATGCGCATGGCTACCCGATCTGTGGTTCGGCGAGGGTGAGTCCGTATGCACTGAAGGAGGCGGCCTACCTCGCCGATCTCATGCTGGCAAAGCGGCCGGATGTGCGGGAGGCGATGATCGCCAGCGGATCGAGGCTTTGCATCCTCGCGCATGATGAGTTCACCACCGATCAGCCGGAGTGGAAGTGGCTGGACAAGGTGCCAGTGGCTGGCATTGAGGGCATCTCCATCAAAGACTACCGCGATGCCCGCGCTCGCGGCATGGGCGGCAGCGTCACGGACCCATTTTGCTCCTGCGCGGAGGAGAACCTGCTGGCTTATGAAGGCGATCCCTACTCGACTGAGTGCATCTTCATCCACGAGTTCGCCCACAACATCCACCTGCGTGGACTCGCGAATGTAGACGCGACTTTCGACCAGCGTGTGAAGACGGCTTTTGATGCCGCGATGAAAGCCGGGCTGTGGAAGGGCAAATACGCCAGCGTGAACCATCACGAATACTTCGCCGAGGGTGTGCAGAGTTGGTTCGACAACAACCGCGAGAACGATCACGACCACAACCACGTCAACACACGCGCTGAGCTGCTCGAATACGATCCCGGCCTCGCCGCGCTCTGTCGGGAGGTGTTTGGAGACACCGAGCTGAAATACACCAAGCCGACAACGCGGCTCACCGGACATCTCACAGGCTACGATCCTTCCAAAGCCCCGAAGTTCGTCTGGCCTGAGCGACTAGAGAAGGCGGAAGCCATCATCCGCGCTGCCGCCGTGAAGCGCTCTGAAGCCGCTGCGAGCGTGAAGTCGCATGACGAGCGGCTCATCGCAGGCTGGAAGGTGCATGTGAGCACGAAGGTCGATGCGACGGCCTTTGCCAAGGCGCTGCCGCTTCTCCAGGCGCAGCTTGATGAGATAGTGCGTGTCGTCCCGGCGAAGGCAGTGGCTGAATTGCAGAAGGTGCCGCTCTGGATCAATCCCGAGTATCCAAAGGTGCATCCACGCGCCGAGTTTCATCCCGATGCTGGCTGGTTGAAGGAAAACGGTCGTGATCCGGTGATGGCGAAGGCGGTCGAGTTCACCAACGTGCGCATCTTTGAAGCCGAAACACGCCGCATGCCGAACTTCGCGCTGCATGAACTGGCGCATGCGTATCACAACCGCACGGTGCGCATGAGCTTTGGCAATTTGGAGATCAAAGCGGCTTATCAGAAGGCCAAGGCCAGCGGCAAGTATGATCGCGTCGAACACAAGGACAGCGAAGGCCGCAGCAGTATGGATCGGGCATATGCGATGACCACGCCGCAGGAATACTTCGCCGAATGCACGGAGGCATACTTCAGCCGCAATGACTTCTTCCCCTTCACGCGGGACGAACTGAAGCAGCATGACCCCGAGATGTTCACGTTGTTGGAGAAACTTTGGGGTGTGAATTAGCCACCGTGAAGGGGGCCAGTTACTTCACCTTGATCGGGAAGTTTCCCGTGGCGGCGCGTTTGCGATTGTCGGTCACGATGACATGCACGCGGTAGTCGCCGGGCTTTTCGGGGGCGTGAAAGGTGGCAGACGAGCCTTCGGCTTTGATGAGGCAATTCGGGAGTGGTTTGGTTGGGCGCTCTCGGTTGTGGTTGTCTCGACCTGCGGATTCAGGGGTGAGCGTCCAGTGATAGCTCAGTGGGTCTCCATCAGGATCGGTTGCTTCAGCTTGGGCGGTGAACTCGCTGTCTGCTGCAATCTCTTTTTTGGCGACGGCGCTAGTTAAACTCTTGAGTTCGGGAGCTTGATCTGGCGGTGGCTGTTTCTTCCAGAGTTCGTGCATGACGTCTTTGGTGGCGGTGGATTCGCCGGATTCGGTGAAAATGCCAAACCACGTGGAGGTAGCCTCTTGCTTCTGACCCCAGAGGAAGATGTAGCCTCCCCAGCAATCGCCAGCGGGCTGGATGGCGGCTTCGTAGGCTTTGCGGATGAATTTGGCTTTCTCGGTGCTGGTCGCCTCAATGGAAGCTGCCCATGGCGCACGTGGACTTTCCCAAAAGCCGCGTGGGCCGTATTCGGTAACGACCCACGGGCGTGTCCACTTGCGCTCCGCCAGATAGCCGCGCAGTCCAGTGAGTGCGCCGTAGGTGTTGATGCCGACAAAGTCGAGACTCGGCGTGAGAGCATTGAGCCCCGCGATTTTCAGTGGTTGGAGGCCAGCGAGGGCGGTGAAGGTGGGGTGCGCAGGGTCCAACTCCTTCACGGCCTTTGCCAGCACCTCTATTTGGATCCAGTAGGCCATGTTGTTGCCATCGCCTTCGGCTTCATTGCCGATGCCCCAAAAGAGGAGGGTCGGGTGATCGCGATACTGAAGCACTTCCTTCTTAACGCGCTCCGTCTGGCGTGCGCAGTGCTCGGCGTTCGTGTAGGAAAACCAGCTGCACTCAGGCTCCAGCCAAATGCCAGAACAGACGGTGAGGCCGCGCTTCTCGGCATCATCAAGGATCTCGCGCAGACCATTGGTGGTCCAGGTGCGAATGCTGTTGCCGCCGGTGGCCACCAATTCATCAAGATGCTTGTCCCCACCTGCGCCTTTGACGAAGTAAGGCTCTCCTCCACGAGTGATCCCAACGCCGGGCACGATCTTCACGGGTACAGCCTCTGCTGCGGCATGAGTGGTCGCGATGAAAAAGACGATTAGTGAGATGAGGATTGGGCGGATCATGAGCGACTCATCGCGTGTGGTCATGAAAGACGCAAGACGACACGATCAGTGTTATAGGTCATGCAAATGACTCGCACGGGCAGCTGACGCCATCGCCATTGGTGCTGATGAGGGATTCAGCCGACGATATTCGCTCGGTGAGTAGCTCGTGACCGCCCGAAAGGCGCGTGTGAAAGCGCTATGATCTGCAAATCCGCAATCGAGAGCGATCTGGGCAATCGAGGCATCGGTTTCGCGCAACAAGCGGCAGCCGACGGAGATGCGGGTCTTGGTGATTAATTGCATCGGACTGATACCGTGAATGCGCCTGATAACACGGGCAAAGCGCGCTGGCGGCATGCCAGCCTTTCGCGCAAGTGAGGAGGGACTCACCGGATCGTCGTATGCGGTTTCGAGATAGCGTAGCACACGCGCAACTTCAGGCGACACGTCATCACGGCTCACCGGGGCAACCAAGTCTTTGGAAATGCCGATAAGGCCCGTCACCTGACCGCGTGCATCGCGGATGGGCAACTTGCTGGTAAGGCCCCACACCGGCACGTTCGGCCTGCGCCAAAAAAGCTCCAGTCGCTCCACAATGGGCTGACCTGTGCGCAGCACTTGGGCATCCTGCTCTGTGGGGATGCGTCCGTAGTCTCCGGGGCAGACATCGCAGGGCCTTCTACCAAGCATTTGCGCCTTGTCTTTGAGACCGTGCCGCTCCACGAGAGATTGATTTACCATGAGGTAACATCCTGAGGCATCTTTGATGAAAAAAGCCGTATCGTGCATCAGATCGGCAACCTGCTCAATGAGACGTGCGTCCATGAGCAGCGCTCCTTGCTTGGAAAGGAGACCTGAAAACACTGAGGCGGCTTTTTTCATAGGTTAAGGCTGCGAGATAGTGACGGCTTGCAAGGCGGCTTCCAGTCGTTTCCTCATTGTGCGGCTTTTATCGGGTTCGGCGGCCAGAAATGACAAGACATCGAGGCTGCCCCTGCCTGATGATGCATGCATCATGTCTAGGCTATTTCACACTCTCCTCGCCACATATTTCATGAGCATTGCCTCCTTGTCTGCCGACGATATCGCTGAGCTGCAAAGCAAGGCCGCTAGCGGCGATGCGAAGGCCCAGCTCGAACTCGCCATTCGCTACCGCGATGGCAAAGAAGTCGCGAAAGACGATGCACGTGCCATGGAGTTGGCACACAAAGCAGCGGATGCAGGGAATGCGGACGCAATGGACTTCGTCGGCTTTGCTTATCTGCGTGGTGCCGTGGTGAAGCGCAGTCCAGAGATCGCCATCGCCTATTTTAAAGAAGCGGCGGATGAATCGGCGCAGGCGGCTTTTAACCTTGGTCAATGCTACTTCGGTGCGCAAGGAACCGCCCAGGATTGCGCCAAGGCGCTCGAATGGTGGAAGAAGGCCGCGAAGATGGGCAACGGTCGAGCCGCTGCGAATGCGGCGATGGCTTATCGCTCGGGCGAAGGCGTCGAGCCTGATGCAGCTCTAGCTCGCCAACTTGCTGAACGTGCGGCTGAGTTGAACGATCCCTCGGGCCTCGTGCTGCTCGGTGAGATGCACTTTCAAGCCGGTGAACTCGATGCCGCGAAAGCCAACTGGACCAAAGCCTCCAAACTATCGCCCACGACAGCAACCGGACATCCAGCGCAGCCTTCTGGCAATGCTTCCGCTCAAGAAGCCGCCGACCTTTTGAAGCTGATGGATTACCGCAAGCGCAAAGGCGAGCCGGGCAACTTCGCCTTCGTGCAAATGCCGCACATCCAGCAGGGCTACAACAACTGCGGCTCCACCGCGTGTGCCATCTTCGCCCGCTTTCACGGCAGCAAGATTGGTGGCTGGGATTTCAAGAAGCTGTGTCCATCTCCGCTCGGCACCGGCACGGACTGGGGTCATCTGCTTGATGCCTCGAAAAAGATCGGACAGAACTGGAAGCTCATCACCTTCACGCCTGATGATGACGGCTTCGTCAAAGCCACCAACATGCTGAAGAGCGAGCTCGATGCCGGTCGCCCCGTCGTCGTGGACTTTAAATACATCGGCCCTCAGTTCCCCAACGGCAGTGCCGGCCACACGCTCAATGTCTGCGGCTACATCGCCAAAGAGAACCTCTACATCCTCTGCAACCCCGCCGTCGCTACTCCTGGCATCCAACTCATCACCGCCGACGATTTGAAGAACTTCTGGCGCTCGGATCACTACGGTGCGCTCTCCAAAGGCGTGCTCTCTCGGCCAGCATTTGTCATCGATAACCCTATTCCAAAACCATGAAACATCTGCGCTTCCTCTCGATTACCATTCTCCTACTTGCTACTCAGCTTCACGCGAAGCCGTTGCAAGTCTTCATCCTTGCAGGCCAATCCAACATGCAAGGCCACGCGAAGATCAGCACTTTCGAGCACATAGGCATGGACCCGGCGACGAAGCCGATGCTGGATGAGATGCAGAATGCGGATGGCACACCAAAGGTCTGCGACCGCGTGTGGATCTCGTCCATCGGCTGCGCGAAAGACGATACGACAGAGCAGACCGGAAAACTGACGGCTGGCTTTGGTGCCACGACCGAGAAAATCGGCCCTGAGTTCACCTTCGGCCTCTACATGCAGAAGTTCACGGACGTGCCCATTTTGCTCATCAAGACCTCATGGGGCGGCAAGAGCTTGAACACCGACTTCCGTCCGCCGAGTGCCGGGCCATATATGTTCAATGACACGCAGCTCGCGCAGTTTCAAAAGCAGGGCAAAGACGTGGCAGCGATGAAGGCGGCGAAGGAAAAGGAGACCGGCGTTTACTACCGACTCATGGTCGAGCACGTGAAGAAAGTGCTCGGTGACATCAAGCGCGTGGTGCCGAGCTACGATGCGGCTCAAGGCTATGAACTCGCAGGCTTCGCGTGGTTTCAAGGCTGGAACGATCTCGTGGACTCGGGCACGTATCCGAATCGCGACAAGCCCGGCGGTTACGATCCCTACAGCACCGCCATGGCGCATTTCATTCGCGATGTGCGCAAGGATTTGAACACACCGAAGCTGCCCTTCGTTATCGGCGTTTTAGGTGTTGGCGGACCCACCGCCTTGTATGGCCCCGACCAGCAACGCTACAAAGGCACGCATGACAATTTTCGCGCTGCGATGGCCGCTCCCGCGAGCTTGCCGGAGTTCAAAGGCAACGTCGCAACGGTTTTGGCCGAGAAGTATTGGGATCGCGAACTAACGCTCGCGAAAGCGAAGGACAGCGACACCAAAGACAAGGCCAAGAAGCTCGCCAAGGAGGGTAAGATGAAGACAGCGGAGGAAAAAGCCTTGATGGACAAGATGCGCATGGAGGGACTCTCCGAACGCGAGCGCTTGGTGCTCGAGAAAGGCATCTCTAACCAAGAGTATCACTACCTCGGCTCGGCGAAGATTCTCGGCGGTGTCGGCAAGGGCTTGGCGGAGGCCATGGCTGACCTATTGGCCAAAAAGTAAGTTTCAGATCACCACTCCATGAAGTTTTTACTCGTCCTTAGTGCGCTTTTCTCCTTTGCGAACGCTCTTGCCGCGGCTCCTCTCCCCGGCTGGAAGCACACAGGCGTGGTCATAGTGCTCACCACACCGGAGGGCGCGAATCTGCCTGCGGGCGCGGTGGTGGAGCAGTTTCCGCTTCTGCTGCGACTGAATCGTGATGGGTTTGATTTTTCTCAAGTAAAGCCAGACGGCGCGGATGTGCGCTTCACCACGAGCGATGGCAAGCCACTACCGCATCAGATTGATGAATGGGATGCCTCGCGTGGCACGGCGAGCATCTGGGTGCGTGTGCCACGCCTTGAAGGTAATGCCCGGCTGCCGCTGCATCTGCATTGGGGAAATGCGAGCGCTACGAGCACGTCAGACGCGAGCGCGGTCTTCAATGAGTCGAACGGCTACGTCGGTGTGTGGCACATGGATGGTGTGTTGGCGCCGGGCGAGACGCGCACGCAGTCCGCGCCGGGTGTGATCGGTGCTGCGCGGCATTTTGACGGCGAAGGCGGCATCAAGTTGGGCGACAAGCTCACGGGCTATCCTACCGGGCACGAGGCGCACAGCACGGAGTTGTGGTTTCGTGCGGAGCGTGCTGGCAGCAGCATGTTTGGCTGGGGAAACAGCCAGCCGCAGGGCAAGGTAGTGTTCCAGTTGCGCGGTCCACCGCACATTCGCATGGACTGTTGGTTCTCGGAGGCCAGCATTCATGGCGATGAAGTTTTGCGGCTGGGCGAGTGGCAGCACGCGGCCTTTGTGTATGAGAAAGGCAGCGCGCGACTCTATATCGACGGTGCGCCTGCGGGCAGCTCGACGCTTCCGGGCACGCCGATGAAGATAAGCAGTCCGGCCTCGCTGTGGATGGGCGGCTGGTTCAATGAGGAAGGCTTCTGCGGTGACATGGATGAAGTGCGCATCTCCAAGGTGACGCGTTCCGCGGAGTGGATTCGGCTGCAATACGAGAATCAGAAGCCGCTGCAGTCGCTGGTGGGGCCGCTGATGAGTGCGGGCAACGATTTCGCCGTCACGCCGGAGAAGGCGGTGCTGGATGAAAACGGTCGCGCTAGTTTCAAGGCGCATGCGGGAGGCGCGGAGAAGGTTTACTGGTCGCTCGTGCGCGAGGGACGTGAGCAAATCTTGGCGGTGGATCGTTTTGCGTTCGAGTTCGATGCGGGGCGAGTGACGGGCGATCAATCGTTCACGCTGCGCTTCAAGGCCGTGCGTGCGGATGGTGTGAAGACTTGCGACATTCCGATAACGGTTCGCGAGACGATGCCCGATCCGGAGTTCACACTGGAAGCGCCACCGAACTGGGATGGCCGCACGCCGCTGGACATTCGCCCACGAATTTCAAATGCTGCCAAAGCCGGTGACGTGCGCATGGAATGGAAGGCCGGACCGGGTGCGGTGACAAAGGATGTGTTGCCCGATCGACTGCGCCTGCTCGTCGCGCAGAAAAACGGGCCGCTGACTGTCACGGCGACGCTGAGCAACGGTGGTGCGTCGGTTTCGCACTCGGTGACGATTCAAGTCACGCAGCCCGCGAAACACATGTGGATCGAGCGCGAGCCCGAGGACGATGAAAAGCCGGAGGAAGGCCAGTTTTATGCACGCAACGACCGAAACGAGGCCACGCTGCATTATCGCGGCGTTTTAGACAACAAAGCCGCCGAGGTGTTTTTGAAAGTCTTCGCCGATGACAAGCCTTTTGCCGATTTGAAGGCCAAACCGAACGCCCAAGGCCGCTACGCGCTCGCGGCGACGTTGAAGGCAGGCTTGGTGAAGTATCGCGTCGAGTTCGGCACTCGTGATGGCGGCGCGGAGACACTGCTCGACCGCGTGGGCGATCTCGTCTGTGGGGATGTGTTTCTGCTCGACGGCCAGTCAAACACCGAGGCACTCGATTTAAAGGAAGAGCGTCCCAAGCCGCGCGAGACGAATGAGTGGCTGCGCACCTACGGCGGTCCGATGGGTCGCGATGACGGCGCCGCGTGGCTTCGGCAGAACTGGACTGGCAAAGGCCGTCCGAATCTTTGGAGTCGCGCGGTGTGGGCACCGCAAGAGCCGGAGTTTCGCACCTTCATTGGCTGGTGGGGCATGGAACTCGGCAAGCGGATCGTCGAGAGCGAGAATGTGCCCGTTTGCATCATCAATGGCGCGCTCGGTGGCACGCGCATCGACCAGCATCAGCGCAACGCCGCTGATCCTGCGGATGTGAGCACGATTTACGGTCGCTGGCTCTGGCGTTTGCGTCAGGCACGTCTCACGCATGGCGTGCGCGCGTTGATCTGGCATCAAGGCGAGAACGACCAGCCGGCGGACAACCCGCTGGGCCGTCCCGGTCACGAAATCTACACGCCTCTGTTCCTTGAGATGGCCTCCGGCTGGCAACGCGATCTGCCGAATGCGCGGCGCTACTTCATGTTCCAAATCTGGCCGAACTCCTGCGCCATGGGTGGCGACAGAGGCGCGGGCGACCGGCTGCGCGAGGCCCAGCGCACGCTGCCGGAGCGCTTCGACAACCTGAGTATCCTCTCCACCCTCGGCATTCGTCCGCCAGGCGGCTGTCATTATCCGAAGGAGGGCTACAACGAGTTCGCCCGCATGCTGCACCCGCTCATTGAGCGCGACTTGTATGGCCGCGATACCGGCGTGCCCATCACGCCGCCGAATCTGAAACAAGTCTCGTTTGCCAATGCCGCGAAGGACACACTCACGCTCGAGTTTGATCAAGGCGTGGTCTGGCTCGACTCGCTGTTGACGCAATTCTATCTCGATGGCGAGCCAGATCGCATCGCCAGTGGAAGCGCTAGGGGCAGCACGCTCACGCTTAAGCTCAAATCGCCCACCACCGCCAAAACCATCACCTACCTCCAGGAGAAGAAATGGAGTCAGGACACTCTGCTGCTCGGTGAAAACGGTCTCGCAGCCCTCACCTTCTGTGAAGTGCCTATCGCCGCCCCTTAACATCTTTTGTAATCATTCCTCCACTCACCATGAAACTCCGTCTCACTAGCATCATCCTCATTCTCTCCACACTCGCCCATGGGGCTGGTAAGAGCGAATCATCCTCGCCACCCGACTTTACCCAAGGCGGCACCATCCCCAAGAATGCCAAGCACGACTGGAACCTCGGTGCCACCGGTGCTCGCGGTTGGATGTTTTGCGATAAGATGGTGACGAGTGATGCGCGACAGATCGCGATCACGAAGGTCGAGCCCAAGTCGCCAGCGGATGGCATTCTTGCTGTGGGTGATGTCTTGCTCGGAGTGGGTGGAAAAGCGTTTTCATACGATCCACGCACCGAGCTAGGCAAGGCACTCACAGCAGCGGAAACGGGGGCTGGCAGCGGCAAGCTCGCGCTCACTCGCTGGCGTGCGGGGAAGACCGAGGAGGTCGTTTTGAAACTCTCTGTGTTTGGCAGTTACTCGGCGACCGCTCCCTTCGATTGCTCGAAGTCGAAACGCATACTTGATCAAGGATGCAAAGCACTCGCGGCCCGCATGGCTCAACCAGCTTACAGCAAGAGTCATGATCCTATCGTGCGTTCGCTCAATGCACTCGCCTTGTTGGCCAGCGGCGATCCCGCGTATCTTCCGCTCATTAAAACCGAAGCTCAGTGGGCCGCAGACTTCTCAGCCGATAGCATGCAAACCTGGCACTATGGCTACGTCATGATGCTGCTGTCCGAATATGTGATGGCGACGGGTGATGAGTCGGTGATGCCAGGCTTGAAACGGCTCGCGATGGAAGCGGCCACGGGACAAAGCGCCGTCGGCTCCTGGGGCCATGGATTTGCAAAGCCCGATGGCAGACTCGGTGGTTACGGCATGATGAACTCACCCGGCTTGCCACTCACGATCTCGCTGGTCATGGCGCGTGCAGCTGGGGTGAAAGACCCTGCGGTGGATCTTGCCATCGAGCGCAGCGCGCTGCTGCTACGGTTCTACATCGGCAAGGGAGCCATTCCGTATGGCGATCATCATCCCTGGATCGAAAACCATGATGACAATGGCAAGTGCGGCATGGCCGCCGTCTTGTTCAACGTGCTCAATGAACCCAACGGCGCGGAGTTCTTCTCGCGCATGAGCACGGCCTCTCATGGCCCCGAGCGCGACACCGGGCACACGGGCAACTTCTTCAACATCCTCTGGTCCATGCCTGGCGTGGCGCTATCTGGCCCTCAAGCCACCGGGGCGTGGATGCAGGAGTTTGGCGCTTGGTATTTCGATCTCGCTCGGCAATGGGATGGCAGTTTTGTGCATCTAGGCCCACCTGAAAACGGCCGAGACAGCTACGCTGGTTGGGATTGCACCGGCAGCTACCTGCTGGCCTATGCGATGCCACTCAAACAGATTTACCTCACCGGCAAACGCCTCAGCACCGCGCCGCAAATCGATGCAGCAACTGCTCGCTCGCTCATTCAAGATGGTCGCGGATGGAATAACAAAGATCGCAACAGTGCTTATGATCAAATGAGCATGGATCAGTTGCTTGAGCGGCTTGGCAATTGGTCGCCCATCGTCCGTGAACGCACTGCGATGGCCCTGGCTCGGCGCAAAGACACTCCTATGCCGCCGCTGCTCACCCTGCTCGATTCCCCGAGCCTCGAAGCCCGCTACGGTGCCTGTCAGGCCATCATTGCTCTCGGTGGTCGTGCCGCGCCAGCGGTCGATGCCCTGCGCAAGTCGCTTACATCACCCGATCTCTGGCTACGCATCAAAGCCGCCGAAGCTCTCGCCAGCATCGGCAAGCCCGCGATGCAAACCGTGCCGCAGCTCCTCGAACTGCTCGCTCAAGTGGACACTAAAAATGATCCACGCGGCATGCAGCAGCGCTACCTGACCTTTGCCCTCTTTGAGAATCGTGAGGGCATGCTCAGCCGATCTCTAGACGGCGTGGATCGCGCGGCCCTCTACAAAGCCGTGCGTGCAGGGCTCACCAATCAAGATGGCCGCGCCCGCGGCAGCATCGGCTCCGTGTATCGCAATCTCTCCGCTGAAGACATCAAGCCGCTGCTACCCGCCATCCATCAAGCCATCATCGACCCCGCTCCCAGTGGTGAGATGTTTGCCGACGGTATCCGTGTGGAAGGCCTGGGCCTCCTCGCCAAGCACCACATCCAGGAAGGCATCAGCGCCCTCGTGAAATACGCCCGCGATCAAAATCCTTGGTCGAGTCAAAACCGGACGCCGGAACTCATGAAGATCCTGCTCGCCTATGGCACCCACGCGAAAGCAGTGATCCCCGAATTGGAAAAGCTCGCGCACTACTTCGAGAAAGAGGAAAAAGACTTCCCCAAAAACCTCGGACTCCAGAAGGCCAACTCGGTCCGCGATACCATCAAGGCCATCGAATCGAGCACGGAGACGCCGATGTTGGAGCGGCTGGCAAAGTAGCTTCGGCTTTAGCCGAATCAGACCAACCCATGACTCCTAAACAAGCACAGCCTCTAGAGACGCTCGATTCGGCTAAAGCCGAAGCCACTTTCTTTAGGCCGCACGACGATCTTGCGATCCATCATGGGCATCTGCCGCACTGGCGCCAGGATCGCGTCACCTACTTTGTCACCACCCGACTTGCGGACTCCATGCCACAAGAGAAACTCATAGAATGGCAAAGTGACCGTGATGCCTGGCTAGCTTCTCGCGGACTCAAAATGCCGTCTGAGGTGCAAAAGCTCCCAGAAGACCAGCAGCATGAGTTTAATGCGACTTTTACCCAGCAGTGGCACCGATGGCTTGACGCTGGTTTTGGAGAGTGCGTGCTGCGGCGTGCCGATGTGCGCGACGTTTTGATCGCGCGTCTGATCGCTGAGCCTTCACTCGATACCTGGGTCATCATGCCCAATCATTTTCACGCTCTAATTGCGCCGAGTGGCAAGACGCTCGGAGATGTGATGCAAAGTTGGAAGGGCGGCAGCGCTTTCGAGATCAATCGACTGCTCGGACGCACAGGGGCGCTTTGGCAGAAGGAAACATTTGATCACATCGTCCGGAGCGAGGCTCAGATACAGCACTATCGCCGCTACATCGCCGAAAACCCGATTATGGCCCGCTTGCAGCCGAACGAGTATGCAGTTGGACAAGGCTCGAAGCGATTCAAAGTAGCTTCGGCTTTAGCCGAAACCTTCATCAAAAAATGCGGCTAAAGCCGCAACTACTTTCCTCATGAAACACCTACTCGCACTCTTCCTTCTCTCAGCCGTCACAGCCCACAGTGCAGACACCGACACCAAAACCCTGCGCGTCTTCATCTTCGCCGGCCAGTCAAACATGGTCGGCACGCATTCGAAGGTTGTGGACATCCAGCGCTTCCCACCGTTTGCGGGTCTGGACAAGCCGCAGAAGAACGTAATGTTTGCCTACAAGCTCGGACGTGAGAAAATGGAAGCTTCGGATGGCTGGATCGACATGCAGCCGACTCGTGACTACTTCGGCCCGGAGCTGAGCTTTGCCAGCCAAGTGTCTAAAAACATCGAGGCACCCATCGCCATCATCAAGGTGGCGTCAGGCGGCACGACTTTGGGTGGCGACTGGAATCCTGATTCACCCAGTGGCTTCAAGCTTTACCCGCTAGCCTTGGATTTCATTCGTTCATCGCTCGCCGATTTGGACCGAAAGAAGATCGCTTACCGCATCGAGGGCTTCATGTGGCATCAGGGCGAGAACGACATGTTCGACAAAGCCTTCAAACCTATCTACGGCAAGAACCTCAAGAACTTCCTCGCCTGCTGGCGTCGTGATCTCAAGACGCCGAGCCTGAAGTTCTACATCGGCGAGATGTGCACGAAGACGATCTGGGGCATGGACAACCGCGACAACATGTATGCCATCCGCACTGGGCAGAAGGCCGTCACCGACACCGATCCGCTGGCTGAATACATTCCCACCTCGCATGATGGTGTCGAGATCGGTGGCGGTGAGGGCTTGCACTATCACTACGGGACCCTCGGCCAATTGGAGCACGGAGTAAACTATGCAGACGCCTACCTGCGCACGATCGGAAAGAAGCCAGCCACTGACCGCCCCCTTAAAGTTTGGCCTTATGCCAAGGGTAGTCCCGTGAAGCTCTTCATCCTCGCCGGACATCGCAACATGGAAGGCGAACGCGCCTTCACTCAGGACCTTAGAGCCCTGAAAGGTCATGAGGCGCTGGCAAACGACAACAACAAGATCGCTTTCAAATACAACCTCGGCGGCGGCTTCAAAATCTCGAACGGCTGGGAGCCACTCGGCCCCGCTGGCCCCTACGACACCTTTGGTCCTGAACTCAGTTTTGGCCAAGCTCTGCAAAGCAAAGCCATCGGCAACATCGCCATCGCCAAGTTCACGCATAGCGGCTCACAAATGAACGATTGGACGCCGCAAGGCACGAGCGCGAAAGACAGAAATCTCTACGCGACTTTCATTGCCTTCATCAAAGACTCCATCGCAGAACTCACGGCCAAAGGTCATCAGGTGGAGCTAGCGGGCATCGTGTATCATGTCGGCGAGAACGACATGTCCTTTGGTGCTTACCGCCGAGACGCCGCCAAGTGGCTGCAATCCACCGTCACACAAAGTCGTCAGGATTTGGCTATGCCAACGCTGAAATGGTTCGTCAGCCAGCAACCACCGACCGACGAGAAGGGGCTCAACAACATCGACGTCACCGCGAACTTGGCTGCCATCGCTGCTGCTGATCCAGCATTCATCCATCTCAAAGCTTTCGATCTTCCGCCGGAGAAAGAGAAATTGGTCATCACTACTGCGGGCATCGTTCAACTCGGTGAGTTACTGGCTCAAAGTTACCTGCATGGTCCTCCCGCACCGCCGAAGTCTGCTGCAGTCCAATCCGCCGAGATCCAAGAAGGCGAGATGGCGGGCTATCTCTTCGGGCCTGCGGAGAAAGTGCCGGAGGAGTTCAATGGTGGCTTTTCGCTCTACGCCGCCGCGTGGCCACTGGTGGGCACGTATCCGGGGCACAAGTTTCAAACGGGACTCTGCGGCACATGGATGCACCCTCAATGGGACGAAGCTCAGAAGCCGAAGGGCAAGCTCTACACAGACATCGAAGGCGGCCTTGGTTGGTGGCGCGACACGCATTTCCCCACCACGACGCCAAAGTTCATCATGGGCGGTGTGGGGCCAAATTTTTCCTTCATCGCGAATGGTCCTGGCTACGGCGCAGGCACTTGGGAAAAGCCACGCGGGCAGTATGGCGTGGCGCAACTCAGCCCGTGGTTGTTGTTTCCACTCGATGGCCTCAATTTGAAGCAAGGCACCCAAGGCGAACTCTTCGGCTACGGTTATCTACCACTGCCGCTGACGATTCCGAAGGCCACCACAGCGGGCAAGAACGTGCCGACGGGCAATCATTGTTGGACGCTATTTCTGAACACCGCGAACTTCAAAGGCCCCGCCACCTTCTTCACGCCGTTTTTCTGGACGCAGGCCACCATCGAACATCCCGAGTATGGCGGGTTTCTGCTCGACTCGCGTCCGGCAGGCCCGAACAAGGCGATTCAAATGGAGACGCAACACGTTCCGGCTATTTTAACCAAGGACGCTGCGGGCAAAGATTTCGCGCGTGTCGCACCGACGGCATTCCCTGTGAGCGCGGATGGCACCTCCACCGTGCTGCATCGCCTCACGGCCTACAAGAAAGCGGCGCTCTGGGATGACGTGCAAAAGTGGTTCGATGGCGGCGCTCCAGCTGATGGAGCAATCAAAGCAAATGCCTCTGCCGTGCATCATTTTCGCGATGGCGGTGGATCGAACTGGAGCATCTATCCTCCGGGCACAAAGCGTGAACAAAAAGTGCCGCTCGCTTGGAAATCCTTCGCCACATCCTTCACACCGAACCCAATCACCTTCGGCTATAAATGGAACGATCAACTCACTCGCACCAGCGGTTCGCTCGTCACTCTGCCAGAATACTACGCGCTCGACACTGACGGCAAAAATCCGCAATGGACCGTGATGCAGCCGAAGGACGTGCCTACCGACAGCGGCCTCAGGCAGCATCGTTTTGAAACACCAACGGAAAAGCCGCAGGAGCCACGCACGACACCTGATGATGCCGCAAGCTGCTGGAAGACACCCGGACCAAAGGCTGGCCCATTCAAAGCCAAGCTCGGCGATGGCAGCGTGGTGACGTATTACTGGTATCGCTTCGCCGATCAGCCAGCGATGCTCAATGCGGACCTCACCCCCGAAGAACGTGAACTAGTGCAGCAGCGCGTCGAGAAACTGCATCGCACATGGACCAAGGATCGCAACTACCTCACTCCGCCCGATGTCGGCACACTCGCCAGCATTGATCCTGCATTGATTCTTACCCCACCAAAGGGCCTGGAGATCGGCTATGTGCCGATCGCCACGCGTCAGGAATTGGACAAATAGCACCTACTGTTGCCCATGAAATCACTCGGCATCCTCTTGGTGCAACTCACACTCGTGTGCGGTCATGCACTCGCGGCCGACAAGCCCAACATCGTCCTCATCCTAGCCGATGATCTTGGTTACGGCGATGTGCACTGCTACAATGACCAATCAAAGGTCCCCACGCCTAACATCGACCGTCTCGCGAGTGAAGGCGTGCGCTTCACCGACGCTCACAGTCCGGCCACCGTTTGCACGCCATCGCGCTACAGCCTCATGACGGGCCAGATGGCTTTTCGGGTACCGAATGGCGGCACCGTTTTTCAGGGAGCGGGTGGGCCGTCTTTGATCGCACAAGACCGCCTGACATTGCCCGCGATGCTCAAGAAGCAAGGCTACGCCACTGCCGCAGTCGGCAAATGGCATGTAGGACTGACTTTTCGTGACAAAGCAGGCGACGCGATTCACAGCGGCAAATTGGAGGACGTGCTGCGCATTGATTACACACGCCGGATCGAAGGCGGGCCGTTGGATCACGGCTTTGACCGCTTCTTCGGCACCGCGTGTTGTCCTGGGACCGACTGGCTCTATGCATTCATCGACGGCGATCACATTCCGGTGCCGCCAACAGGCCCCATCGACAAATCAAAGCTGCCCAAGCACCCGTATGCGAATGATTGCCGTGCAGGCTACATCGCGCCTGATTTCCCGCTCGAGGAAGTGGACATGATTTTCCTCAAGAAGAGCCGCGAATTCATCGAGCAGCACCGGCGCACATCGCCGGACCAGCCATTCTTCCTCTACCACGCCACTCACGCTGTGCACTTGCCTTCCTTCGCCGCGCCTGAGTTCAAAAACAAAACACAAGCCGGTCCGCATGGAGACTTCATCCACGAGTTTGATCACATCGTCGGCGCATTGATGGACGACCTCAAACGACTCGGCATCGCGGACAACACACTCGTCCTTCTCTCCAGCGATAACGGCCCGGAGACCACCAGCCTCGTCCACATGCGTGCCGACCACGATCATGACGGAGCCCGACCCTGGCGCGGCGTGAAGCGCGACTCTTGGGAAGGTGGGCATCGCGTGCCCTTCATCGTGCGCTGGCCAGGCAAGGTAAAACCCGGCACCACCAGCGCACAACTCACCAGCCTCACCGACGTGATGGCCACTGTCGCGGCTATCACCGGAACTAAGTTGCCGCATGATGCCGCTGAAGACAGCTTCAACATGCTTCCCGCATGGCTCGGCGAGGATAAAGCTCCGATTCGTCCCTATCTGCTTGAGCAAGCCTTCGCGGGTCAACGCACTCTCTCCATTCGTCGCGGCCCATGGAAATACCTCGACCACACCGGCTCCGGCGGAAACAACTACGACAAAGGTGAGCTCAAACCCTTTGCTCTGCCCGATACAGCGCCAGATGCACCGGGTCAGCTTTACAACCTCGAAACCGATCCCGGTGAAACGACGAATCTCTATTTCGAACGCCCTGAAATCGTGACCGAACTGAAAGCATTGCTCGAAAAATCAAAGGCCGAAGGCCGAAGCACACCCTGACCACCATGACACCCGTTTCAATTTTCAATGACGTCATCGGCCCCGTAATGCGCGGTCCATCGAGTTCGCATTGTGCAGCAGCCTTACGCATCGGGCGGCTGGCGCGTGACTTGATGGATGGCGAAATCACTGAGGTGCTCGTCGAATTTGATCGTGAAGGTTCTCTGCCATTGACCCATGAGAGTCAAGGCTCAGACATGGGCCTGTTCGGTGGCCTGCTAGGTTGGGACGCCGATGACGAACGACTTCCAGATTCGGCAAAGGCGCTCGCAGATGCCGGAATCAAGCTACGCATCGAAACCGTCGATGTCGGCGATCCGCATCCAAATACGTATCGCCTCACACTGCGCAACAAACGTGAATTGCACACTCTTATCGCCATCTCCACCGGCGGCGGCATGATGGAGGTGCTGAGCATTGATGGCGTGGCGATGCACATGGATGGCGGTTACCACGAAACGCTCATTTGGCTTCCAAAAGGCCCTGTGAGTGACTTTAAGGCCGATGAAGTCATCCTTCACGACGCGGGCGAGTTTCAGATCGTGCAGGTCAAGGCGGCTGATTTTGTTTCCACCGCCGGTTTGAAGGCCATCTCGGTCAAAAAACTCTCTCCAGTGCTTCCGGTGCCTTCGCGCAAAGACATGCGCGTGCCCTTCACGAGCTGCGCAGACATGCTGAAACACGATGACGGCCAAAACACGCCGATCTGGCAACTCGCTATCGAGTACGAGCGTGCTCGCGGCAACTTCACCGAGCGTGAAGTAATCGATAAGATGGTCGCCATCGTGCACATCTTACGCAAATCCATCGCCAGCGGCATCGCAGGCACGAGTTATGAAGATCGCGTTCTGCATCATCAAAGTGGACGCTTTGCGGAGATGCTGAAAGCAGGCCGTCTTCTCGATGGCGGTGCCTTGAACCGCATCGTTCTCTACGTCACTGCACTCATGGAAGTAAAAAGCAGCATGGGCGTCATTGTTGCAGCACCGACAGCAGGTGCGTGCGCGGCGCTGCCAGGAGCAGTCATTGGAATGGCAGAGGCGATGAATCAGAGTGAAGAAGAGATGGCTAAAGCAATGCTCGCGGCTGGCTTGATCGGTGTCTTCATCGCCACGCGCTGGACCTTCGCCGCTGAGGTCGGCGGCTGTCAGGCCGAGGGTGGCTCCGCAGCCAGCATGGCGGCAGCAGCACTCATTACTTTGGCCGGTGGATCACGCGATCAAGCCATCGCAGCGGCCTCCATGGCCTTTCAGAGCATGCTCGGCCTAATTTGCGATCCCATCGCGAATCGCGTCGAAGCACCATGCCTCGGCAAGAACGTCATGGCTGCCAGTAACGCGCTCTCCTGCGCAAACATGGCCCTCGCTGGCTTCGATCCGCTCATCCCGCTCGACGAAGTCATCGACGCCGCGAAGCATGTCTCCACCATGATGCCCCGTGAGCACCGCTGCACCTCACTTGGTGGTTTAGCGATCACGCCGACTTCGTTGGAGATCGAAAGGAAGCTCGCGACGCTGAAGAGCAAGGGTTGCGGCAGTTGTCATTGTTGATCATGATTCGACTCATCACTCTAATTGCGCTTCTTGGCGGCAGTTCACTTGCCGCACCGAAGCCCAACGTCCTCTTCATCGGCCTAGATGATCTCAATGACTGGATCGGCTGTCTCGGTGGGCATCCGCAGACGAAGACGCCGAACATCGACAAGCTTGCGGCAAGCGGCGTGTTGTTCCGCAATGCCTACACCGCGGCGGCTTCGTGCAATCCATCGCGCACGGCCATTTTCAGCGGGCTGTTGCCGCATCGCTCAGGGCTTTACAACAATCGGCAAAAGATGCGCGAGGTGTTGCCGGATGCGGAGCTGTTGCCTCGCTACTTTTCGCGCAACGGCTACTGGAGCGCAGGATCGGGGAAGATGCTGCATTACATCATCGATCCGCAGTCGTGGGATGATTACTTTCCAGACAAGGCCAAGGACGATCCATTTCCGCGCACGTTCTATCCCAAGAAGCGACCCGTGAATCTGCCGCGTGCAGGCGAGTGGCAGTATGATGAAACTGATTGGGCCGCGCTCGATGTGACCGATGAAGAGTTCGGCGGCGACTGGCTGGTGACCAAGTGGATCGGCGAGCAACTACAACTCAAGCGCGACAAGCCGTTTTTCCTCGCCTGTGGTTTGTATCGGCCGCACGAGCCGTGGTTTGTGCCGAAGAAGTATTTCGAACCGTTTCCACTGGAGAGCATCCAGCCCGGTCCCGGCTTCAAGGCCGATGACGTGAACGATTTACCACCTGCGGGACTGAAGCTCGCGCGCAATCGTTACTTCGAGCACATCCAAAAGCAGGGCCAATGGAAGCAAGGCATTCAGGGCTACCTCGCCTCGATTCACTTCGCCGATGCGATGGTAGGTCGCGTGATGGATGCGCTCGAAAAGAGTCCGCAGCGCGACAACACCATCGTCGTCTTGTGGAGCGATCACGGCTGGCATCTCGGCGAGAAGGAGCATTGGCAAAAGTTCACCGGCTGGCGCGTCTGCGACCGCGTGCCGCTCATCATCCGCGTTCCAAAAGGCGTCACTGGCTTACCGGAAGGCACTCACGCTGGCTCCGTGTGTGATCGCGTCGTGAGCCTCGTCGATCTATTCCGCACGCTCACCGACTTATGCGACGTGCCCGACAATCCCGGCACCATGGGTCACAGCCTCGTTACGCTGCTACGCGATCCAACCGCAGTGTGGCCACACTTCGCGATCACCCATCTCGATTTTCCCGAGAGCTACGCCATCAGCACCGAGCGCTGGCGCTACATCCATTACAAAGGCGGCGACGAGGAACTCTACGACATCGAGAGCGATCCGTTTGAATGGCTCAATCTCGCGCCCAAATCCGAGCACGCTGCCAAGCTCGCCGAAATGCGCAATCTTGCCCCGAAGGACATCACGCCAATGCCTGCCGCGCAAGAAGTGCGCAAGAATTGAAAAAGGTCACGTTACCCAATTCTCATCATGAAATCTCTCCTCGCTTTGATCGTCGTTCAGTTTCTTTCCATGGTGGCTTCAGGAGCTTCGGGCGAGCACCCAA
>Ga0209086_10000978_pt1 | contig 23510 bp, 35 predicted proteins | sample M_130207_XF_Meta_FD_187312 | JGI IMG/M metagenome (GOLD analysis project Ga0209086, IMG submission 187312) | Freshwater microbial communities from Lake Montjoie, Canada to study carbon cycling - M_130207_XF_MetaG (SPAdes) (version 2) | ecosystem: Environmental > Aquatic > Freshwater > Lake... | reverse complement strand
GGATTCAATCTCAGCTCCAGTAAAGTTTTCTGTCATTTCTGTCAGTCTGGTTATCTTGAAATTTTCTGGATTTCTTCCTCTTTTTCGCAGATGTATTTCAAGTATCTTTTTTCTTTCTTGAAAACGTGGAAGATCGACAAAAAATATTTCATCAAATCTTCCTTTTCTAAGCAATTCGGGAGGTAAGCCAGTTACATCATTAGCAGTAGCAACAACAAACACAGGAGCATTTCTGTCTTGCATCCATGTAAGCCAAGACCCTAAAACTCTACTTGTTGTTCCGCTGTCAGAAATACTGGATCCTTTTGAGCCAGACATACCTTTATCAATTTCATCACACCACAAAATACATGGAGCAACACTTTCAGCAATCTTGAAAACTTGTCTCATATTTTGTTCAGAGCTTCCAACTAATCCAGAAAATACTTTACCCATATCTAATCTAAGTAATGGAAAGTTCCAGTATGATGAAATAGCTTTAGCAAATAGTGATTTACCAGCACCTTGAATACCAACTAACAATATGCCTTTGGGATTAGAGGGTAGACCATATTCTGCAGCTTCTTTTGAAAATGCATCTTTACGTTTGTCTAACCAGATTTTAAGTGCTTCTAATCCACCAATATCATTCATTTCTATTTTGTCTTCAATCCAGTCTAGCAATCCTGATTTGCGAATAATATCTCTTTTTTGATGAGATATTGCATCAGGAAAAAGAGCTGGATATTTGATCATACAGTATGTGCAAACTTGTTCACATTCTGAAATAGTTAAACCCCTAAATGAGTTTACAATAATATCAAATTCTTCACTTGAATAAGAAGTTTGAAATTTTTGTGCAAGAGTTTGTCTTTTGCTTGCACGAACCAACATATCATTGATTTTGTTTTCTATTTCTTCTTTTGTTGGAAGGGGAAAATCAATAACAGGAACCATCTTTTCAAAATCAGATGGAAGTTCAAGACTACTCGAAATAATAATGATGGCTTTGTTTTCCACGCAGAAATCAAAAGCAAGATTTTTAACATGTCTTATTATCTTATGTTCAACTTGGCCTCTATAATTTCCACTGCCAAAAAATTTGTTGTAGTCCTTTAAGACAAGTAAACAAAATTTATTTTTTGGAACTAATAACTTGTGAAACCACGTAAGTACTTCTTCTTGGTCTAACTGTTTGTCTTGTTCTTTAGCTGGAAGAAATTCTGGAAATGTAGAATGTAATCCAGAAACAATATCCCATTTTATGAGATCCCAAGCAGTATCAGCTTTGGAACACATTTGTTCCAAAGCTGATATAACTCTATTTTCTTCTTGAGTAACTACATAAAGAACAGTTCTTTTAGATCTTACAAGTAGTTCTATTTCATTGATAATATCTTGGCTATCCATTTTTTATAAACTTATCATAATCAAATCTTGGAGAACCGGGATAATCCTCATCTCTCCACCAAGTTTCATCCTTGAACTTTGCTGCTAAATCCTGGAATATTTCTCTCCATTCTAGCATAATAAATCCATCGAGATAAGGAGATCGAGAGATTGATTTTTGAAATATACTTTCTAAAAGTTTTCGATCTTCTAATGTTCCCTCGTTCAAAGAAAGAAATAATTTTTGCAATCCACTAATAATATCTTTTTCTTCGATGCTCTTTGTTTGCATATAATAAGTTGATGCTGCAGGTATGCCATATTTAGAATAAATTTCTTTTGATTTACCAGCATTTGCAAGAATTTCTATTTCATTATAAATAGCAATAAGTGGAGTTTTATGATCACTTACTACTACGTCTTGGTAATATCTATTTAAGAACGATGGCAAATTCATTAGTAAGAAATGACCAGTTTTTTTAATCATTACTTCTTTATTCACAAAACACCAATCAATAAATTTTTTAGTCCATTCATTTTTAGGAAGCTTATTATCTTCCATAAAATCAGAGATAGTGTTTACAATTTTATTATCAGAAGTATATGTAACTTTATAAAATCCGTCAAAGTTTTTCTTAAATTCATCTGCAAAATAATCTACAAATGTTTTAGTAGTCCATGCATTGATATCTTCTGGAAAACCTTTGTCTGTCTTAACAACAATTTTCTTAGATCTTTGTCGTTTATTAGCAGCAAATGGATTACTTAATTCTGATTTATCTGGAACGCACAACATATATATCCCTTGAACAAAATCGTAAGTTGGATCATTAATTTTTGATTTCATTGTAATCTAAATTATCTTGAATAGTTTGATAGTATTCGAGAATTTGAGCACTTGTCATTTCATTTACAACTGCTAACCCATTTTCTCTAGTTATCAGAAAGTTTTTATTTGCTATTTGAGCAAATCTATCAGCTCTGTGTGAAATAAATAAACACTGCAAACCTAGCTTGTCAACATAAGATTTCAAGAAAGCAACTAATCTATCCATCATTCTATCAGCTGAAACACTAGCCAATGCTTCATCCAACAAAACAATTCCATTATATTTTCTGTAAACTATAAAAGAAAAACGAAGGAGGATACTTATGATTTCTATCAATCCTCCCCCGTTAGAAACATAAGGACATCTTTCAACAATTTTGCCATCAATCTTTTTGTAGATTTTTGGAGTTAGGTTAAAAGCAGCTGTCTCACTGGTGCTTGTTTCAGTAGTTTTGAATTTAAAAACATATTCTTCTTGAAACATATAAGACAAACCATCGGAGACAGCATTCTCTATAGTTTCAATTGCTTCAATTCTAGTGTCTGCAGCTCTTTGTTTCAAGAATATAAAGGCAGAGTTAGTATCACCAGATTGTTTCTCAATATCATCTAATTTTGTATCAATATCACTAATTTGTTTCTCTAGCATATTCTTTTGAGTTTGCTGAATTAACAAATCATCCTTGATTGGTTGTAGCTGTTTTCTTATTGTATCAATATCAATTTTGATCATCTGTTTCAACTAATTTATTGTAATTTTGATTTGCTTTGTTTACGAGTTTTACTAATACTTTCTCATCTTCTTCAACAGCAGCTTCAAGATTTTCAAGATTGCATCCAAATTTCTGAACACTATCATCACTTAATTTTTTGTACTTTTGAGCAAGTTCTTTCTTTTGCTTATCGTAAGCATCAATCTGTCCTTCAGCTCTATCACGAAGTCTTTTTAATTTTTGAATTTCAGCAGCGATGTTCAATTCTTAACCACCTTATCATTATCATTAACTTGTCGAATAGCTTCAATTGCAATGTTGATAGCATTTTCAGACAATCCAACATTGTAACCAGCTTCTTTGATTGCAAACAACTTATCATCTAATGTAGTGAAATTCCAGTTAGATGTTGTAATACTTGAAACTTTCAATACTAAATCTTGAGCATTTTCTTTTAACTTTTTCTTTTGCTCAATACCAGCCAAGTTGAAAATCTCTTCTGCAGGACGAGATTTCTTGAGTGGAATATATTCTTTGTTGACAATCATCCCATCATCAAGAGTGTATTCTAAAAGTAAAACCTTGATCTGTCTAAACAAGTTGTCTTTAGATGCAGATCTTCTTGAAATAGCTCCTGGATTTATAAAAAGCTTACCATCACTTCTTGTTTCTTCCATTGCATGATGAATATGTCCAGATAACAATATCTTAGTTTTCTCATGCAATGGTGTATCTTGAAATAAGAAAATGTACTCTCCAAATCTATCTAGTTTGTCACCAACAGAAGCATGAGCACAATGAATTATAGCTGGATTATTAAGTAGCTTTCCTGAGAATATTTCATCATCTAATTGTCTAGTAAAATGATGAAAAGCAATACCCAAAGATGGATCATAATCTAATATTTCAAGCAATTCTAAGTGATGCAAAGTTCCTAATGCTGTTCTGTCTAAGTCATTAGAATGATCTTTGTCATGATTACCTTCTATAGCAATTATTCTAAAGTTCCAGTTTTGACGCAGTAACTTAATAACCGCATTTCTGAGAAGTGGACTTGGTTCTGGTTTTTCAAATAAATCACCTAATAAAATTATGGCATCTACTTTGTTAGATTTGGCAATTTCAAAACACTCTTCAAATTCTTCCAGAGTAGCTTGCATATAATCATCAACTCTATTTTCGGGAGTTGTGTGCCAAAGATGTTGATCCCCAACTACTAATATTTTTTTGACAGGTACATTATTTGACATTAGCATTTACCTTATATGTAGTAACAAATCCATCACCCTCACATGTAGGACAAACAGATGTAGTAGTCTTTTGTTTTTCTATTAGAGTATTGATTTCTCTGTCATAATTTTCGATTTCAGACTGTAAGGTATTAATGAAACCATCAATGCTTTGAGTCTCTTCTTCTATAGAGTTTACTTCATCAAGCATATTTCGTTTGTTAGTAATGATTGTGTCAGTTTCAACTATTAGTGTAACAGTTTGCCCCAAAACTCCATTTACAAATTCATTGGCTACAATCTTGTCCTTTTCAATTTCTTCTATTCTTTCAATTATAGAAATAGCATCATGAATCATAGAATTTTTCTCATCTACAATCAATTGTTGATTTTCTATTTCAAGAAGTTCAGTAGAAAGTAATTTGTAAACATTTTTGACTTGCTTCAGCTTTGTGGTTATGTTGACTACTTCATTGTAGATGTCACGACAAGTTATTAAGGTAGATTGCTTGCGATGCACTAGATCTGACAATTCTTTATGAACAGAAAGTATTTCATCAAGATCTTCGACAAGTTTTAATTTTCTATCTAAATCATCAAACTGTTCTAGTTCAGTTTCTAATTTTTGCTTATCGCTTTGTAATTCTTTAGTTTGAGTATTGTATTTTGTAATCTCTTTCTTAAGATTTGAAGCACCTTTTTCAAGATCATCAACTTGCAGCAAGACTGATATCTCTTGTCCTAATGAAAGTTCTTTTTTATCTACTAGAAATACGTCTTTTTTCTGTAGAGAGAATGGAAGTGGACCATCAGATGTTTCTGGAATATATCCAAGAAATTTCCTGTAATCCTCTGGCATATCTTTACCATAACTTTGAGCTGTTTTGGTTTCTCCACCAAAAGGTGTCATAGTTAAGATATTCTTTTTACCTTTGGTTCGTTCAAAGGTATCACCATTGACAAAAGTAATTTTTACTGTGTATTCTTTTTCGCCATCTCTAATCCATCCACTGTCATGCTTATCTAGAAATACAGAATACAATGCTCTCATGATTGCTGATTTACCATTGTCGCTACTTCCAGTAACAAGATTTATGCCATCTGCTAAATCAATTTTAGTATTGACATGGTTCATGAAATTGAAGAGTTCTATGGTTTTTATTTTACGATTGCTATTAGATAAAATCATATCAACAGCATTGTACTCATTATATCTGGAAAATGCAACTCCAAAAATTCAGATTTTGCTCTCTCTATTTCGAAATTAACTTGTGACAATTCCGGAATGACAATTTTATATAAGTCAGCTTTTACTATCTTAATTGGAGAGTAATTTAAAGGACAACATTTTTCACTTTTTCCATTGTGAAGTTTGTTACAACGCATACAATAAAATTCAGTCGATTTAAAATAAGGAATAATCATCTGCGATTTCGTATCTAATTCTGTTTTCTTGAATTTTAAAAATGTTTTGTTAGAAAAATCTGTAAATGAATCGCACATTCTTCTAACTACTAAATCTTTATTTTCAACAGTGATGGTGCTTGGAATTTTAATTTCGTAAACACTTGTAAAAATTATCTTGGTATCAGAAAGTTGACTAGGAGATGCTATACAAGATAATATATCATTGTTGGTCACTACTAATCTACAAAGCTGAGGCATTAACATAATATGAAAATTCAAATAGACAGAGATATGCTTTTGACAGAATTATACGAATTAAGAGCACAAATAACAGAATTAGCTTTAAATCACGAAGAAGCAAAGGACTGTCGTAAAAAAATTGACGATATAGTTAATCTTCTTATGAATTCCCCAAGTTCAGAAAATAACTCAGCATATCCAAAACCAAAGCTTAGGAGAGGGTAATGACACAAACAAAATTAGATGACTTGATGCAAAAGTCAATTGATAAAACTTTAACTATTTCTGATTTAGGAGAAATATGTGGAGCATTATTAGAAAGTTCCAGCAGACACTCAAAAGATTTAAAAATCAAAATAAATCATTTAGAACAAAATATATTAGAATTAAAAAAAGAAATCCAAGACCTTAAAGATAAAAGTGGCCTTGGATTTGGAGTGATTTTAGAAGATGAGGAAGACTAAGCTTCCTCATCAAATTTTACTGAAAAAGTTTGATTAGTTTCATAGCTTGCAAAAACATTAGATGAAATTTGATAAACTTCTTTGCTACCTGTATATGGACAAGTAATTTCGTAATCATCGTATTCCGCTTCTTCGTTAGTTCCTGGATCTATTTTAGTCTTCTTGACTAGCTTGACAGTTCCACGAGACATTTTATTTCTAGATTGTCTTTGAGGAGATGAGCCTTCAGTTGTATCATATTCAGCACTGATAATTCCTAATGATCTTTCTCCCTCTTCTGTTAAATCTTCATCATCAATGTCGTCAAGAAGATCTATATCATCAATTGGAACTTCAATTTCAATAAGTTTTCCATCTTTTTCAACTAACATTGTTTCATAAATAAACTTATGGGTATCTTCGCTAATGCCCATTAATTCATCCATAGCAGCTTTTGTTTGTGCTTCAGCTGTCTTTTCATCAGAGATAATTCCACCAATTTTTCTTTCAGACATTTTTTACCTATGCTATTTTTTCTTCTACTAAAACAGATTGCAAAGAGAAATCTAATCTAATCGGATAGTTCAAACCTCCACAAGGAATGAATGTAAAAGTTTCAGATTTATTTTTCTCAACACTAATATACATGACATTATAATTTGCACGAGCTGGAATTAATTTAGTCATATAAATTATACCCCGATTAGAAAATACTAAAATACCAGCTCCACCTCTAGGAGAACATGCAAGCTTCAAAACTCCTGTTTGTGTAGGAGTAACTATAAGATTTATATTTGAACCATATCCTCCTGGAACCATAGTATCTTCTCTTTCACCTAATCTGTAGGAGAGTTTAGAATTGATATTTAAAGATATGTTTTTATCAAAAGAATACGTTGATTGATAAAAATCAAAGCTTTCAATTTTATTTTTAGTATTTCCAAATTGAACTTTGACTCTATCGTCTTTTTTAAATATACCTTCAACTATTCCAGAAATAGTAGTTTCAGGAGCTAAATTAGAAGTCATAGAAACTTTAGCATTAGTCTCTTTTGACAGTAGAAAGTTTTTTGAAGTTAATGCTCCTGCTCTTTCTGGAAGTTCATGAGTATTAAATGATTTCTTCAGATTGCTAACTTGTTTTTGCGTTGAAAATGAAAAAGTTTGATTTTTGTCAGTTCCATTTTTGAAATGCAAAAAATACCTTACTTTGGTATCTTTATCAAACTTTTTTTCGTGAACAATTCCTGTCTCTTTTAATGTTTCTGGATTATTCAAGTATAAGAAATATGAAGATTGCTTGGACACAGCAAACGCACAAAAAGCTAAAAGTGACTTAACAATTAAAAAGGTTTTAGAAAGTAACGCCATTGTTATCTCCCTCCTAAATAACAAACAACATTATATATTTATTCTGTTTTTGAAGGGTTAGACACTGTTGCGAAAGAAAATTGACAATAATAATTTCTGGATTTTAAACATATGTTCAATAACAAACGCCACAAATATGCCTTAGATTTATCACAGCCTTTTAATCCTGAAAGTGTTCCAGGAACTACAGGTATTGAAAAAATTGAAAACATTGCTCAAATATTAGCTGAAAAAGTTGGACCACTTTTAGATGATCCTGACATGGCATATAAACTTGTTTCAAATAGCTCATACACTGATGTCAAACCAGAATTAAAATTTCTTGAAAAATACAGCACTTCAATTACTAAATTAATTAAAGAAGTTCAAAATATAAAGTCTAGATTTTATATTTCAGGCATGTCGGAAATACAAATCCAACAAGTGATCATTTCTAAGATGTTAGAAATTGCTCAACAAAAATTTATTCCTGAGCTTATTGAAATTATGAGAACAGGCAAAAGAAGCAATTTGGATGTCTTAAATCAACTTACTACATATCAACAACAAGAAGAAATAAGAACTATCAGAGAATTTATATCAAGAGAAATTCAAAGAGAAAAAAGAGAATTTTTACAAAGATTTCAAGATATCAAAGAAAAATCCTCAAGTATCCCAGGTTTTGGAATAGATCAACTGCAAATACTCATTTTATATCCAGATTATAGCAAGGGTAAAAAAATGTTACTATCTTCAGATAAATTTTCTGCTGATGGTGATTCAAAAAGACAGATAGAAATTATTGCTGATGAAATTACTCAGTTAGATAAAGAAATTAAAAGACTTCCTGCAGTTAGTACTTGGAGAAAAATATTAGCACTTCAAAATGATCTTCCAGAAAGAGAAAAATGGATTTCTTTGGTTCCAGATCCTGTTTCATGGAGTTTGCAATCTTTTGTTGGAATGGCATCAGGACAAACAAATCAAGAAACTGCATCATTAAAAAGATCTGATAGTAGAGACCCTGAAGTTGCTGAAGAATTGCAAAAGTTCTTTACCCCTAAAACTTACTTAACAGGAAGTCAATTACCATTTATGTCTCATGATGATTTTGATTTCTTAGTTGCTAATTCAGAATATTTTCCAGCAAACACTGATTTCTCTAATATAGACTTAAGAAAAATTAGACTTTCCTTTCCTCCTGGAGTGCAAAGAGATCCACAAGTACTTGCAAAAATTCAAGACATAGGCAGAAAACAAGAGTTTTTAAAAAGTAGATTTATTCTTCAACAGTTAAGTGATTTAGTAACTGATGATTATGATGGACCAAATATTCTTCAAGTTGTTAGAGATAGAAATTCAGAAGAATATGTTCAATTGTCTGATGAAGTAGGACAAAAACTTCAGTTCTTTTTTGAAACTGTTTGCAGAGGAAAGAAAAGTGAATTTGCTTATTATCTTCAAAAAATATTTAAAGAAGAAGAAGCAGATATTGTTTTGGGAAATACTAAAAAACTTTCAGATACTAGATATCAATCGTTTGGTTTTACATTTTTGTCTGGAGGAGAACAACAAATCTGTAATATTCTTAGAGAAGATTATAGTTTAGATGCTGTACCTATGCCAGTAGAAGTTCCTATCCCAGATGATTGTCCAACTAATACATACAATTTCAAAGTTGACTTCTTAATTTCTGCTCCTGTCTATATGGGAGAAGACGAAAATGGAATACCCAAAATTGAACCTAAAGTTATGTTTGCTGCAGAATATACTGACTGGCAAGGTGGACAAAAATCTACATTACCCAACAAAGGAAAAGATTGGTTAGATCCTGATGGAAATACTGTAAAGTTTACTCCTATTGATCCTGAGACTGGAGAGGTATTACAAAACTGGTCCAATGATGTGATGGTGACAGGACAACAAGTTTACGATCTTAGAACTCAATGGAAAAAGAGAACATATGAAGTTATTGGACATTTAATTGGTACTGATACTCTTATGTTTACAGATAAACATCTTAAGTACCCATGGAGAATTGGAGAAGAACTAGATGAAAAGAATATTGTCTATTCTTCGAAATATTGTTCACCAGAATCTATTCCGGATGAAAATTCTACGGAGAAACGTAAATGGGCATCTAATGATGGGAAATTTGTTTCTAAAACAGATAAGACATTAAAAGAAAGATGTTATGGCCTTAGGATGCTTCAAATGAGAGACAGAAAATTACATGAACTCTATGCATCTTCTGACTATAGACAAAATGTTTACGATAATCCTATTGAAATATGTGTGAGGCTTGTTGACTGTAATATTGCTAAAGTAAAAATAGATGAAGGAATAAGACAAGTCAAGAGTGAGTTTATTGGTAAAGGTGGTTTCGATGGACCAACTATGAAAGCTCACATGGATTACAGAGATAACTTGATAATAAGAAAAAATGAAATTGATAGAATACTAAGTGGAACTGTTTCAATCAATAGAGATAAAAGAATACAACTTGATGATGAAAGAGAAGAAATCAAAAAAGAACTTCTTAATTATAGAAATTCTCCACTTGCTTCATTTAAGACAAGATTAGAAGAAGTTATTTCTCAAGGCGCTATACAACAAAAATTACAGGCACTTGAACAAATTAAAACAGAATTGAGATCTGGTGAATTTGCTCCTAATCTAGCGCAACTTAGAGTACGAATTACTGACATTGATAAGGGTATTCTTCCTTACATAAAATTTGACTAATGATATACACTTCAGACTATGTAGGTAAGTGGTATTGGTTAAAGTATGATGACAAAATTTTACTTGTTGAAAACATGTCATCAGAACTTGACGGAGCCACCAGTGCACAAAAACTAATACAAGGTGACAGTGGTACACATGTTATTTCAAATAACGGAAATACTTGGAGTACTACAATGTCAGCTCCTGCCTTACTAGAAGTAGTTTCACCTAAGCAAACTATCAACAGTCCCAAAGTAACAAGAGTAGCTGCACCATTTAGTTCGGGCTATATTGATGCTTTTGATTTACTAATTAATGATTTTGATTTGGTCCGGAGATTTCTTTTCAATGGAGGAGCAAGCTTATCACCTAAACACTTGCTTACTTCAGCATCAATTACCATCGATAACGATGTTAGACTTCAACTAGCATACAATTCATCGTTCACTCAAAAATTTCAAGAAATTCGATACATAAATGGTGATCCTCCCACAAACTTAGATTTTTTAGCTAGAACAGCAAAAAATTATGATTGTAGATTTAATGTTACTGCTAATGATGCAGCTTTAAGTTACAAAATTTTAAGTGGATCTATAAACATAACTGTCTCACATGCAAAAATGTTTCTTATAAATCTTGAATCCGAATATCCAGTATTCTCTCCTCAAGGATATCAAATTTCTGGGAGTTTCAAGATACCTGCCAACAATTGGAATAATATACTAAGTGTTTTTGAAAATAACGATGTTACATTGAGTAATTTTTCAATAGTTATAGGAAGCAGATATCTAAGATTAGGGCAAGCTTCATTGCAATCCAGTATCAAATTTAATAATGAAGCTCTTAGAACTGCAGAAATTAACTTCATAGGATATGCGAGAATATAATGCCTTACTTAGCTCCTGATGTTTTTTCCAACTATTATTATATTTCCATTGGAGGATACAGATATATTCTCGATTCATGGACAGAAACAACACAACAAGATGTTAATGACATTAGTATGATTCAGGGTGATATTGGCAACAGAGTAATAGATATAAATAATCCGCTACATCAAGTCACAGTAAATGGTCCATTATTAATTCTTAGAGACCTAGATAATCAACTTAACCCAAATGCTAAGACGGAAATACCCCCAGCAAACATTAATGATATTTTTGATTTAGTTAAAAATAATATTGGATCAGCTGTTGATATTCTTGTTTCTAACAACAGACCATATTATATTTTAGATAGTTCTTCGCTGAACATTGATCAAGAAGATGTTAGTATGACAGCTACTTTGACTAGTACTCAAAGTAATGGTTTTGATACAAATGTCATAACTCCAGTATCAGCATCAAAAATAGCTAGAGATAGTAGATTATTAGGAAGAACAGTGAGGTTTTGGGATTTTAGATTAAGATTATTTGGTGACTTTTTCCCAATTACAAGAGCTACTATCAATTTCAAAGTTGTTAGTGAAAAAGTTTTTAACATTGGAAATAACGTTGCTTATGGAAATACATACCCTGATTTCATAGTCACAGGACATGCTATAAATGGAGAAGTAACTATTTCTATTCTTCCAAGTCAATATGAAACTTTCAAATTATATCAAGCTCCTGGATCATTCAACGTCTTTCAAAATGAAATGTTTTTACAGCTCATCGATGGGTATAGAGGATTGAGAACTTTTAATTTTGGTGAGTATTTAATATTACCGAGAATTTCATTTGACATGGGTAGTAATAAAATGATTACTGCTGTTATTAGCTTCAATACATTCCTTAGAAGACACGTTCCAGTTGTATAAACTGATTAATGAATGAAGAAATTGTTCGCTTTACAATCCCTGGAAATCCTGTTACAAAGAAAACACACCAAAGAATTTTAAGAGTTGGTGGTTATCCTAGAATTTTCCCATCTAAACAATATGAAGAATATGAGAAGTACTGTAAGCCATTTTGTTTAGATATATGGAAAAATAAGGGTAATTCTCCCGTAAAACAAGGTGTTGCTATCAAGATCAAGGTTTGGTTATCAAGATGGATAATACCAGACCATGTTGGAATACTTCAATCTATTGGCGACATCTTACAAAAATGGGAAGTTGTAGATGATGACAAATATATTCATTGGACAGATTATGATCCTGAAACTGGAGAAAGAGAACATTGGTTTCAAGGTATAGATAAAGAAAATCCCAGAATCGAAATTGTCATTTACAGATACAAACATCTTTATGAAGACTATTGTGATGAAAAAGAAAAAAAGGAAGAAGCCAAGGAAGAGAGAAGAAAACTCAAACAACTAAAAAATACAGGTAGTTAGTTAGGTAGTTAGCAATGATTATTGTAGTCAATTTCGAAGTCAATGAAGACTTTTCGAAAACACCCTTGGTAGAACATTTGAAACAAACATTGTATTTGAGTAATTTTTTCGATGCATTGCCAGAACTTTGGAAACTGGATGATTTGTATATTGAAAGTGTTTGTAAGTATTTAGACATTAGAAAAACCCAGTTAATTTATAAGCAATTATGGGGAATATCGATAGATTTTTCAAACACTGTTGGTCTTATTACTAAAGAACAATTTTATCCAGTTATTAAATACTAAAAGCAGACTTTCGTCTGCTTTTAGTATTTTGAGTTATGAGTTAATTAAGCGGAAGGGACAACATAGTGAGGCTCTGTGTCTGTAATGCTAAACTCACCCTCTACACCCAATGGCTCGATAAGCTCACGCATTCGCTCCTGAAGTGCATTTGTATTCTCAGTAAGTGCTTCATTCAAAACATTCAAGCGCTCTTGTGCTGCTTGAAGCTGCTGCGCATACTGCTGAGCTACCATAACAAATTCAAGAACTTCAGACTTATTAGCCTTAAGCTCAAGAATAGATTGACGCATTGAAACGAGCTCAAGATACTCGTCATGGTTAATAGTTGGGCTGTTTGTAACGTCAACTTCTGCTGATACTTCTTCAACTACAGCCACAGCATCGTTTACAACTTCGTTTACTTCTTCACTCATTTTATTTTGGTTAACCTCAGATCATTTAGATCATACTTATGATACCTAAAAAAATAAATTTGTCAACTTAGTTTTTTAGATGATAGTATGTATTCGTATCTTTTTATACACTAAAGGAACAAAATGCAAACTATTTTTATCAGTCCATCCGATTTAGCTTTTTTATATCTTGAAAGCCCATGGGGGTTTCATCAAAAATATCGTTCAGGCATCAAAAGACCACCTTTAATTCTGCCTAAAATATTTAATGTCATCGATGCTTCTATAAAGCTTAAATATCTTGATGAAAATATGTCACGAATTTGTTCTGACTTACCTAATGGAATTTTATGTTCTGCAGATGAATGGGTAAAGAGTAAATCAATTGTTAATCAAAAATATCCTGACTTTGAAATTATTATCAGGGGAAAAATTGACGGTACTCTCAAAAATTCAGATGGAACATTTACTGTTATTGATTTCAAAACAACTGAGATTAATGAAGAATATCTGCAAAAATATATTATGCAGCTTTCATGCTACTCGTATTGTTTGAAATACCCAAATTCAAGTAGAGATTATAAACTTCCAGTATCTGACAAGGTTGGATTGTTTGTTTTTGAACCAAAAGAATTTTCAATAGATTACAATTCAAAAGCAAGCTTACGTGGAAAAATAGTTTATAAAGAATATGGATATGATGAAGAAAAATTTGTAGATTATATCAGGAATACTATTATTCCATTGTTAGCTGAAGAAGAACCAAAACCAAAAGATGACGATCCACTTTATGTCTTCCTCAAGCAATTTGGATTTGAATATACAGAAGAATAAAAATAAGGAGCTTTTGCTCCTTATTTTTATTTAAAGGTCATATCTAATATTTTGTAAAAAAATAAAGTATGCCTTACAATAATAAATCTTATAGATTAGCTAGTTTTCCTATGTCAATCAATATCAGCAATTCAGAAACTCCAGCTGAATTTGCTGCTAATGTTTTTAATGTTATAGAAAATAGAAAAGATACTTCTGTCAAAAATGCTATTGACACAATGGCTAATCAAAATTCAACATACAAAGGTCAAAACATTAAGCAAATTCCAGAAATAAACGAATTGTATAGAAGAGTTGTTAATTTCAACGGTCCTATTTCACAAAACGATTTAGCAACTTATTTGGATGGTTTATTTGGAAATGCTGTTCCAGGTTCTGAACAACAACAAACTTTAGATGCTTACAAAAACAGACAAGCTGATCTTGGTATGGAAAACGAACTATATCAAATAATGATGAAAGCTCTGCCTATGGTTGGTAATCTTAATTTGAAACTGACAAATGGAGAAATTTGGGCAATCCTAAGACAAAAACCAGAATACATAAATGCTATAGACACATTAGCAAAACAAAGTCCAAATTATCAAAAGCTTGTCCAAGATTTCAATCAAAAGCTAAAATCTTCAATGGCTCCTAAAGAAACACTTCCACAAAAGAGAAGTTCATCTAGTATTCAAGAATTTGTCCAGAAGTTGATGCAATTTGCTCAAGAAGATAGAATTGAAAGATTAGACATAGCTTTAGATCAGTATTGGAGAAAAGGTGGAAAGCTAAATGGTGTAGATATTATGTCTATACCTGCAATAAAACAAATTGCAAATGAAGCTCAATTAAACCCAGTCAGATTAGATGCTGCTTCTTTGACAAGTAGATTGAATCAATTATCAGGATCTGACACACAACCTCAACAGTCTCAATCTGTATCACAAATGTATGGTCCTCAAGATTTGAGAAATTATCAAAACACTATGGATTATCAAATGAACTCAGTTAATAAAGAAAATTTGCTTAGTATGGCTCAATCTTACACTGCCACTTTCCAAATGTATGAAAAGTATTTAAAACAAAGTGGTATCAATGATCCAAACTATCGAAAATACAAAAAATATTATGATTCTGCTTTATACCAATTGAGGACACCCCAAAAACCTCAACAAGACAAGTCAGCATAAAGGAAATAAATAAATGCCAGCCCCAGTAGATAAGTTACATGATGAGTTGATGAATGATCCTGACTTTTATCCAGAAAAATCAGAAAAAGAGAAAGATGCTGTTGCTTGGGCAATAGCATGGTCAAAACATAATAAAAGTAAGAAGAAAAAAGCATTCAATCTTCAAGAATATAGAATAGCACAAAAAGCAGACAAATAGTCTGCTTTTTGTTTATAATATCTATATGGCAACACTTGATATTATTATGCTCTCTAACACTATAAATCATGAGATTTATAAGATGACACAACATGCTCTTAAAACTCTCAAAGAATCAATTGGAAGAAAAGATTTTAAGATTATTCTTGTTGAAACAAATAAAGATTTAGATCTTCCTTATGATGATGCAGATATATTACTCAAACCTGGAATACCTTTTAATTACAATACATACTTAAATTTAGCAGCTGAACATTGTGATGGAGATTACACTTGTATTGTAAATAACGATGTAAATTTCCATAAAGATTGGTGGTACAAGATGGAAAAAGCTATGGTTCAACATAATCTTGACACAGCTTCTCCAAAATCTCCAACACTACAAAATGGCATTGTTCCTCACGCAGAAATCAAACACAGATTTACTCCGGAAACTACTGTAAGAATTGGATTTGAACTTATTATTAATTTCTGTGGATGGTGTTGGGTGATGAAGAAAGAAGTTAAGGAATGGATTTTTCCTCTTGATGAGCAGTTTTCATTTTTCTTTCAAGACAACGATATTATTATGAGATTAAAAGAAAAAGGATGCAAGCATGGTTTAGTTGCTGCATCCAAAGTAGATCATTACGGACAGAAGTCACATGGAACTTTTAAATCTCAAGAAGAATGGCAAAAGAATACATTTGCATTAGAGAAAAATTTTAGAGAAAAATGGGGACACAAATTTTAGTGTCCCCATTGGCTTTATGATCTTTTATATATCTTTACTTCATTAAGAACTTGTTCAGCTAATCTTACTGTAGTATTATACTTTTCAAAATGCTCTTGCATTTCAGAAACTAAATAATCATAGTTCCTGTCCAACCACTTTGGATCATTCTTCTCAAAAAACATAGCTTTTGTTAACAATGCCTTAGGAAGCTTCATCATTGTAAATCTTGGAGCATTCTGAATATCTTGAAACAATGGGATACAACTATTTCCCATAATCTCGTAGTGTCTCAAGCAATCCCATCCAGCTTTCTTAGTAGTAATAGCATACTTACTAAACTGATAATCTCGATAGTACTCACTTTCTGTCTTGAAAACATAAGTATTCCTATCTCTTGGATCACTATGAGCAATCCTACGTTCTTTCTTTGTTCCCTTATTGAACTTCTTAGTTGGGAATGCAAATTGGATAGGAAGTACAAATCTTAGGAGATCTCCAAGATTTTGACTTGGATCAGGATTTAATTCTCTCTTGAAATAAAGAGCTCCATCTCTTAAGCGCTCATTGAAGTTGTTACCATCTTCTCCATCAATATAAAGAATTTTATTCTTATCGTAATGTTCAAGAACTAAATCAATATAATCTTGATTACGCCAAATGCTTCCATAAACAACAAGATCAAAATAGTTATTCTTAATCTTTTTATGAATATCTTCTCTATCACAATTGTCTGATTCTAAATATCGAGTAATAGTAAAACCATTACCATAATCAGCTTTTGCATCACTTTCTGGATAATCAGAATATAAGTGAAATCTCTTGTTTACATCAACAACATCATCACCAAAAAGTTCTTTCAAACCAATAAGAAGACAGTCATTTTGATAGTCAGTCAAAAATGGAAACTGTTCTGTTTTTTGATTTGAAGCAATATATAAAATTTTCATATGCTTATTATACACTCACTTATCTGTAACAGTTTTTATCATAAAAGACAAATCTGTTTCATAATCTATACAAAGATCACACAATCTTTCTAAAGCTTTCAAATTAGAAGATATAAGAAGATTGATACTATCTGGAACTATTCTATCATGAGCTGAAGAAATTCTATTTCTCAATGCTACTGGATTTATTTTACCTTCTTTCTGCAAGTCTAAGATAAATAATAATGGCATAATGACATCTTCAGAAAATTCTAATTTATTAGTACTAGCTCTTACATCACAAGCAAAAAGTTGGATTGAATAATTAACTGCTTCTTTCTCGTAAACAATATATTCAAGACAATATTCACTTTCAAAATTAATATAATATTCAAAAGAATTTTCATTAAACAATCTAATCCAATCCTTGAAAGATCTACGATTGCTTAACTCAATCCAGTCACTAATCATAATTGTTTGTAATGAGCTGTAATTATTAAAAACTTCTAACTGAGCTTTCCATAAGATATGTTCATCTTTAGTAGCTTCATGTAAGATTGGTTCAAAAACTAAAAGTCTATAGTCCACAATCATATTTTACATTGAAAAAAAGGAATACAACGTGTTTTCTAGTAAAAGTTAAATAGATCAAAGGATGGTTTTAATTATGAATAGTGTTGATATAAAAGATATTTTAAGATTTTGTGATTACTTAGACAAAAACGGTGACTATGCTTTTTCTGATCAAATATTTAACAGAATAGCAAACAACAGTAAAAATATCAAAACTGCATCTAATAAAAAAATGTCATCTGAAGAAAATAATAATTTTTTTGTATTAGCTAATAAATATATTAGTTATAGATTGGCTGAAGATGAAGGCAAAGTATCTCCATCTATTATTGATCAAATAAATAATCGTGAAAGAAATAGAAATGATCAATCTTCAGTAACTGGAACAACAAAAAAAGTTGTTGAGAAAGCTAAAGATATAGCGGAAAAAAGAAATTTGTTGAAAAGTTTTTTTTCATCATTGAAAAATATGTTTCCAAAATTTAGTTCACAATTATCATCAGCATCAAATACAGCCTCAAGATTATCAGGTCCTATTATTGGAGCTATTTTTTTAGTTCCTAGTGCTTACTACTGGTTCACAAGAATTACTCAAGAAGAAAAAGAAGCTCTTGATTCATATAAAGAAAAAGCTGATTTTGGATCATTCTTAACTGCTCTTGCAGCAACAATCTCTTTAGCATTTGCAGGTGCTAGTGCAGCACCAACAGCTGGTACAGGAACATTAGCTGGAATAACTCTTACTGGTGTTTTATTTGCAATATCTGCAGTATTATCAATCACAGGTTTTGCCTTAGGTTTCAGTGAGAAAGATGACCCATACGACAATCTTCCAGCTAACAAAAAACCCAAACCTCAAAAACCATCTCCATCAGCACCAAAAGAAGAAGCATCCGCACCTTCTGAGCCATCAAGACCATCTAAAAGACCATCTGAGCCATCAAGTAGACCATCAAAACCAAGAACCCCTTCTGTAGACTCCAAAGAACAAAAAACCATTGATGATTTAAGAGATATTCAGAAAGGCATGGGATCTATAAGTTTCTGATAAGTTTCAAAAAACTCTTGTGAAGCTATTCGGTATACTTCATCATAATATGGGGAAGGAGAGACAATATAATCTCCAGTTTTCAAAGACATTAATCTTCCCCATTTAGCTACAAATTCAAGTCCGGTTCCATAATATCTACAAGCTAATATTTTACCTTGTGGAATGAATACAGCTCCATCGTCATAATAGTAGAAAAATTTATATCTACTAAAAAGCATATCACTTGGAACTATATATTCTTCTTGACATTCAGTTTGTAAATTTCTAACTACAAAATCCCCTTCTTTGGCATAGTTTGTAGTTTCTAATCCATCAGCAGTCCAAGTTTCTATATATTGATTTAAAGTAGCAGGATAAGCATAAATTAGACAAGTCTTATAATATTCTTGTCCATTGTCTCTTATTTCAGGAAAAAAATAAGAATATGCTTCTTTTTGTGTCATATTGATACAAAAACTATTCTTCTGAAAGACGTTTTAAATCATTAGACAAATCACTTAAATTATCAAGTTGAGATTTGATATCTTTAAGTTTCTCAAATAAATCTGCATTTAAGTTTTCTGGATTTTCTGTTATGTAATAAGATTCAGTTCCAACTGTTGCTGGAGAAAACTTTGGATTTATTCTTGTAACAACTAAACTATTAATAATTTCTTTTATCTTGTAAGAAAGATTATCCAATTCATTTCCATGTTCAACAAGTTGATTTGTTATTTCACTAGTATCTTGTTTTGGAACTTGGAATGAATCTCTTCTAACATCCATCTCTTGTGTGGATATGTCATTTTCTTTCATCCATTTTTTTTGCGCTGGAGTCGGAGGTGTGTAGATAGTTACGTTTACATTTCCACCAGTAACATTTATTCTCATGGCACCTGTAAGCTCAGATAAAATGTGTCTATCAGATCTGTCTGTTAAGGATGATGGGTCTATACCAAGTTCATGAACCAAAAACTTATCAAACATTATGTGAGATCTTAAGTTTGGAGTTTGAGTTCCGTCTGGTAATACATAGAATGCATCAATACCAGATCTGTCTTGAAAATATGTTGAAGTTTCTCTTGAAGAATCAGCCATACTTGATCCAGTTAATTTAGTTGATAAATTTCTTACAGTGTCGTTAATTGCTTCTATCATAGCTTCTTCTGAGCCATACTTTTCAATTAACTTACTTTTGATAGTATCTGCATCATCAGTAGCAGAATCAACATATGATCCTGATCTTAATTCGCTTTGAATAATATCTTCTGCAGTTTGCTTAGAAATAGCAACTTTAATTCTTGAGTACCACATGCTTTATATATACTACATTAAAAGTAAAAAACCCTGATTACTCAGGGTCTTTTTCAAGAAATTCAAATTTCTGTTGTCCAGTTTGCAAATCATCCATTGATTTAGAACTGTCAAATCCATATAGAAAAATATGCCTCAAAGATATTAAATCTTTTTTTGATAAATCAAGTTTCAAATATTCTACTAATTTATTAAATCTTTCTTCAAGTTCGTCAGGTGTAGATATTGAGTTATGAAGAGCGAACATTCCACTATCCATACCTAAACTGTAAGCTTCAGGTCCAAACCCAAACTTATCATATAATAACCCTCTGTAAGAACCATTATCTTTAAAATAGTTTTCAAAGATAAGATTTGTGATATAGAAGAATAATAATAATTGATTGTCCATTCCCAAAGAATCATAATATTCTTTGGCTTTTTTAGTATATTGTTCTTGGACTTCTTCTTCTTTTTTTAATAATTCTTTATGGTCATCTGAATTTGACCATTCAGTGTATGAATTATAAACTTTACCGTTTACTTCAAATGGTTTACTCATTGGATTGTTTGTACTTTCTCTGATTAAATCTTCTTTACGTTGTCTAATTTCTTCCCAAGTCATACTATTCTTTTACAGGATGAATGTGAATACATTGTGCTTCTTCTTTTCGTAATGCAATCTGACTCTCTCTGCAGTTTACTACCATCATATCTGTATGCTGTTTGTTGAGAATCTTAATTTTGCAACCAGGATTGAAACCTAGTTCAGAAAGTCTCGTTCTGACAGTTCCGCAAATTGATTCAATCTTATAAGTTTCACCAGCAGAACCATCAAATAATGTCATTTACCACCACAATTCAAACCAAAGTTTAGAAAGATATTCTACTGCTTGCCTGACATCATCAGTGAGTTTTTTTCTTTCTTCAATATCTACTGAATTAAAATATTTATCTGAAACATAATAATTTTCAAAAGCACTAATGATAAATCTTATTTTCTCATCATAAGATTCTTCAGTTTCATGATTAGGAATACCATTATTTACCTCAATAAATCTTTTCAATCTAGGAATTATAAATAATGCCATAGTGCGATCCATATGCCAAGTTTCAGTGTCATCAAATCCTCTTTCGAATCTTTGCTGACGATACTGCTCTTTTTTCACAAGATCTTTTTCATAAATTTCATCAGCAACACTAAAACAAATATTATTGATTGCTTCTGGTTTTATAGATAATGTCAAGTAGTCTTTTGATTTGTTCAGGGTCGATTTTGATTTTTTTTGGTTCATCTTTATCGCTCATATTTCTAATCCCAGGATAAGAAGAAGGGGCATTTTTGATATCCTGACCCGTCTCTAATCCATCCGTTGCCTCTGCAAGATTCTTTACCTTTTCCCAAACACTCACAAACTCCAATAGGTTTGCCATTTCTAACAATTACATTATTAATTTGTGCTTGTTCTTCAAGAGACAGATTCAAGAATTCAGCAAAAGTTCCAACTTGAAATCCACTTTCATTTAGTTGTTTTTTCTTTTCATCAGTCATAATCTTCTTCTTCGTCATCAGAATTGTTATTATTCAAAATATTAGTTAAATCTTCAGGGACACTATTCCATGCATATCCTTCAGATCTCAAGGTATCAGTACTCCATCCTTGAAGTTCATCTAACCACTCTTCATAATCATCATAGTTTTCATCAAATTCTTCTTGAAGAGTATCAAAATCAAGTTGATATTGTTTATTGTAGTATTTCATTGCTTTGTCAAATACACCACAATCAGTATCAATTTCTAAGTAAGCAAATCCCTTTTCATCAAGAGGAGTGTTACCTGTACCTGTAAATGAATATTCACTTATAGCATCAATAATATTTAAATCACAAAGTAATTGAATACTTACTTTCCAATAATCATGACGATAACAATCAATTGCTCCAATAATAACTTTTTCCATATACTCAACCTTTCAAACATAGTATATCAAAAACTGAATAAAATGCAACTATACTAATACCCAATTTGTAGCAGATGTGTCAAAATTGTCAAGATTTTTTAAGTGCCAATCTTCTACTGAGCTTCCAATTTCAGATTTCTTTTCAATCTTTTCACCATTAAATCTAATATAAACTAAATTTGGAGTTTCTAAAGATCCAGTTTCGTCAAGTGTTCTTTTAGCAACAGAACCTACTTTTATTTGTGGCCATAAATCATAAAATGTCATTTTATTTTCCTAAATTATATTTGGTAATATATATTGTTATTCTTTATTCTAATATTGGAGACCTAATTTTTCCACATCTTAATGAGCTTTTTTATCAAAAGTACTAATAATGCTATAATAACTCCAGGTATTGCAACTAAAACAACTAAAATAAAAGGTCCGAAAGGAATCAAAAGCATAGCAGCTGTGTTAAGAAAATCTTCCATATTAATCGTCACTATATACTTTCTGTGGCTCAATTGTTATATGATAAGCCACTTTCTCTTCTTCAAAACAATATCTTAAAGAATCCAAAAATTCTTTCCTGTCATTATAATAAAGCTTTTGAAGCATCTTGACCATTTCTTCTTCTGACACTTCTGAATCTTCATCAGCAGTTATATCAATATCAAAAGATAAATTCAATCTGTATTTAGCCATCAGACTTCTTCCTTGCTATCTTCTGTATCCCAATAATCAATGTCCCAATCATCAGCAATAACATCACCAGGTTCTAAATCAAGACCCATTGATGCCAATTCATATTTACTTCCAATTTCATCTGGTTCATCTAGATTATATACAGATACAAAATAATTGTCACGATATACATACACAAAGCAATTGTCATCTTTGTCGTAATACATATATTTTTGTTCCCAGGCAGTTCTTGTGATTGGTTTGCCTTCCATTAAAGCATCTAATACTTCAGATAATTTCATTCTACTATCTCCCAGTCATCTAAAAACTCCCAATCATCTACAATCTCCCAATCATCTACAATTAAATCTTCATTTGCGAATTTGTAATAATAGTCATTGAATTCTTTACCACTTTTGAATAAAAATTTACAATTAAGCTTGGTTCCAGAAGCAAACCATACAATCATTAAAGCTTGATTGTTAGATTTTCTGGTCCTCTTTATGCTTTTGCCTTTACGCAACAAAGGCAATACTTCTTCAAGAGTCACTCTACTATCTCCCAGTCATCCATTAAAAACTCACCAGCATCTATAGCATCAAAAATACTCATATAACCAGCAAATTTGGGGTCATCAGGTACATGCTCTGGAGCTCGTGAAATTGAATCACACTCAACACGAATTGACCAAAGATTATCAGAGAAATAAGCTTTACACTTTTCATCTGGTTCCCATGATTCACGTCTGAGTGTAAATCCAGCTTGCAATTTGTCTAGTGCTTCTGTTCCTGTCATTCTTGATTAGCTTTCTTAAAAATATATTTTGCATTCATAGGTAAA
>Ga0209086_10000977_pt1 | contig 23524 bp, 18 predicted proteins | sample M_130207_XF_Meta_FD_187312 | JGI IMG/M metagenome (GOLD analysis project Ga0209086, IMG submission 187312) | Freshwater microbial communities from Lake Montjoie, Canada to study carbon cycling - M_130207_XF_MetaG (SPAdes) (version 2) | ecosystem: Environmental > Aquatic > Freshwater > Lake... | reverse complement strand
GCCGCGCAGAACAATTATTGGACGGTGACGTTGAATGCGTCGGTGGTCCTCGATGATAAAACAGATCTCAATCTGGCCTATCTCTATTATCAGGCGAATGACGCCGGCCAATACACCACGGACGGCTTGCCGCTGGGCGCCGGGGCGGAGGAGCATACCGTCACGGCCTCCCTGACCCGGAGAATCAACCCGCATCTGCGGATCAGCCTCAAGTGCGCCTATTCCCACTATCACGACTGGGCTTCGGGGGGGAATAACAACGCTACCGCCGAGATGGTCTACACCAGCCTGCAATACCGGTTTTAAACCCGTCCGCAACGGATCCCGCCGAAATATAGCCGTTCTTGGCAACTGTGGGACAGGTAGGGCGCGACACTCCGTGCGCGCCGCCCAGGGGCCTGAGGTGACGCGGGTTGGCAACCGCGGCGGGCAGAGGACTGCCTGCCCTACCCGCCGATGGGCCAAGGTTAAAGTTGGACTGACATAGAAAGCCGGCAAGGTGGCGATGAGGGTTCAGCGCACCTTACCGGCTTAAGACGAAGGCCGATGAAGCATTTGACGGCTCCACTATTGCCTTCACCCGGGACGAAGAACAATGAGGCGAACCGCCTGATGAACACCCGCCTTTGGCTTATGCCTCCTAGGAGCCATTCCAGCGGTACCCATTGGATTGGAAAAATTCATCTCAATCCGATCCGGCATCGTTTCGTACAGGGCTCAGTTGAAATCCGGCTGGGCGCTTTCAGCGACGAGCTGGCGCCGGGTCATCTCAATCTTCAATCTCAGCAGCTCGCGGTTTTCCTGGTTGCGCTCGGCCAGCTCTTTTTCAAGATTCAAAATCCGCTCTTCGTAGGAGCGCAGCCGGTCCTGCATCGGCGCCTTTAATTCATCCAGCCGGCGGATCAGGGCGCCTATTTCGGCGGCGGCAGCTTGTTGCGCCTGGAGCAGTTCATGGCGCTGCGCGGCCAGCCCCTGCACCACAGCTTCCTTTAAAATGCGAGCCACCTGCGGGGTCAGGGTCGCCGGGGGAAAATCCTGCGACGCGGGTGAGGTGGATTCCAGCCGCACAGGAAGGAGCGACCCGCCGCGCCGCCGTCGGAGAGACCGAATACCGAACACCGCGAATGCCGCGAGCGCCAGCAGAGCGCTTCCCGCGAGAGCGAGCGCCAGCCCTGGGGCGGACGCTGCCGGAGCCGACTCGCCTGGCGTGGCAAACCGTTCGCGCCGGAGCAGTTCTTCCCGGAGCCATTCCCGTTGCCCGGCCAGTTGCGCCTGGATGTCACGCAATATCCACGTTTCATTCCAGGGGGCAGCGGCGGTTTCCGTGTCCACCCTCGCCGGCGCCGCAGAAGTGCTGCTCTGATTCCCAGCGATGTCCCCGGGACGGGGGCTAATCGGAACACCGGCCTGAAGAATCGAAATCCAAAAGAAGAGGCCCAGGCCAACGAGGCGGAGAGGAAGCTCCCCGCTCACCATAAAAACGATTCTTCCTGCGCCAGCCGCTGGTCCCCCGACCAGAGACTAGCGCGCCAGGCCACCACCGACCCGAAACGCTTGAGGTCCTCTCCACCCAGGGTCAGGGACGTCCAGTGCCGGAAGAAATGGGGCTGTCCCGCCTGCTCCAGCGTGGTCTGGCGCGGCAAGCCGTCCGGCCCAACGCCCCGCAACTCGAGGCGCACTTTCAGCCCGTCCCGGTCTGCGTGCGATGTGCTCCACAGGGTCAGGGACGTCCAGTGCCGGAAGAAATGGGGCTGTCCCGCCTGCTCCAGCGTGGTCTGGCGCGGCAAGCCGTCCGGCCCAACGCCCCGCAACTCGAGGCGCACTTTCAGCCCGTCCCGGTCGGCGTGCGATGTGCTCCACAAAACGTCGAAGCGCACGGCGGAAATTTCGTTGGTGTGCAGGCGCAGATAAGCCTGGTAGGCGTCCCGGTCAAACAAACTTGGGGAGAGGGCGGCCCGGCCTTTGAGGTCCAGCACCAGCGGCAAGACCTTGACGACCCGACCCGTCGCCGTGTCGGCTGCAGACGCTGAAAATGAACCGATCAGGAACAAAACCATCAGGAGCCGATGCATGGGAGGAACGATAACTTTCACCGAAATAAACTCAACACTGATTTCAGCCACCCTTCGGCTCCATCCGCAGCGGTACCCTTGCAATCCGGCCGGTGGAGAAGGCCGAGCCGGCTCAGGGTGCCGGGGGGTGGGACGGGGTTAGCGGCAGGGAAACCCGGACGACGCCGGGCTGGCCCGTTTGCGGCGGGATGATTTCCAGCCGGCCCCGATGCGTTTCGATGATTTTGCGGCTGACGGTCAGACCCAGACCCAAGCCCACCACCCGCGTGGTGAAAAAAGCAGCAGACCCCTTCCTGGCGGTCTCATCGGTGAAGCCTGCCCCGTTGTCCTGGACTTCAATCTGAAGATCCTGTCCACCGCCCTGCGCCGGCCCGGTGTGCAGGTGGACATCCACCGTCGGCGCCTTCGGGTTCGCCTGCAGTGCGTTGAGCAGGATTTCAGACAGCGCGTGTTTCAGCGCGGCGCGGTCACCCGAGAGAGTGAGGGCCGGAACGGTTTTTTCGCAGCGCAGCGTTGACGTCTCAGCGGGCTGATGTTTGCGCGCCTCCTGATAGGCATCCTCGATCAGTTGCCCAACGGGGAAGGTCTGCTGTTCCAGGTGGCCTTCGCGGGCCAGAAACCGCATTTGATTGTTCAGCCGCAGGATGCGCTGGATGCTTTCGCCCAAGGCCTGATCGAGCGACTGGCGAAATCCCGGATCATTGATGCGTTCGTTCAGCAACTGGTGATGGGTCGAGAGGGGCACGATGGCGTTGCCAATTTCATTGACCAGCCGGTTGGACATGGACTTGAGCAGGCGCAGGTGCTCGGCCTCGACCTCCAGCTGTTGCAGATGCTCGGATTGGGTCAGGTCCTCCGCAGTGAGCAGCGCGGAAAAAGGGGCGGTGGCGTGGCCGCGCTGGAACGGGACAATGTTGACGCTGTAAACCGTGCCCGGGGAGGATTCCGGTTCATAACGGAACGGCCCCAGCGCCGCGCCGGATTTCAGCACCTGATAGATCTTTGTCCCCAGCGCCGACGGCAGGTCGCTGAACTCCAGCATGCCGGCGGCTTCCCTGTTCAGGCCGAAATGCCGGCGGGCGGATTGGTTCGCATGCAGCACCTTCAAATCATGTCCGACCACCAGGCAGGCACTGCCCAGCTCGCGCAACACGTCGGTCATCATTTCGCTGTTTTCCGCGATCTGCTGATGCAGCCAGATGTTGCGGAGCGCCAGGCCAACCTGTTCGAGCAGATGAAAAACCAGCTCCAGCTCGGCGTTGACGAGCGATTCGCCGGTGATGCGGCCATCAAAAAACGCGAGCCCCACCAGCCCGTGGCGATCAGCAATCGGCACGGCCACCTGCGCGCCGAGCATTCCGAATTCCTTTTGCACTTTGGCATCGCTCCGCGCCTCGTCACTGTCCCGGCGGACGATCCGCCCCAGCCGGACGATCTGGCCCCCGATGCCGGAATCCAGAGAGAGCTCGACGTGTTCGAGCAGGCCCGGGGAAAGTCCGATGGCCGCGGCGGCATACAAACGCTGACCATCGGCGGATGGAGCCACCTGACCTGCCGGAGCACAGGGACGATTCAGGAAAATGGCAGCGCGATTGACCCCCAACATTTCGCGGAGAAATGAAAGGAACTGGCTCACCAAGGCCTCCGCATTGAGTGAATACGTCAGGATAGAGGAAAAATCGCGCAGCACCCCGAGGGTTTGTCCAGCGTTGACGGGAGACGGGGTCGCCACTTCGGGCGGACGAGATAGCGGGACGGGCGGGAGCGGTGCGGAAACGGCGCTTGAAATCGGCGTTGATTCCAAGCGGTCCAAAATGATGTTCAAAAGCCGTCCGCGGACGGGCGGGGTCAGCACCTGAGTGACGCCGTGCAGAAAAGCCTCCTCCTCCCAGGCCGAGTCGCTCGCGGCGGCATAGACCAAGATGGGAGAACGGGAATCCAATCGCCGCAGCCGATCGACCATCCAGAGGATTTCCATATCCAACCGGTCCGCATCCAGCAGGCACGCCGCGACCAGCCCGTGAACCAGCAGCGGCTCCGCCTCGTCCACCGTCAGCCGGTGGACGACACGGTATTGCATCGCATCCAGACCCGTGCGAATTGCTTCGGCAAAGTCAGGATGGCTGGATAAAACCAGGATGGTTTTCATCGCGCGTCGGTGAATCATCAGCGGTGTCTGGGCCACCGCCCTATGCTTTGGATGATTCCATTCCCGGGCAGGCGGGTCAATGGAATCTTGGCGGGGACAACGCTGTCCGTCAGCGTTTAAAATCCACTTGCGCGCGGAGCCTGCTTGCGCTGATGCTGTGCCTTTCCATTATTATGAATGTTGTGATTATCACCGGTGCCGCCGGATTGATTGGCTCGGAAAGCGTCAAGCGCTTTGCCCGGGAAGGTTTCAAAGTCGTCGGCATCGACAACAATCTCCGGCAATGGTTTTTCGGCCAGGAAGCTTCCACGCTGGGCAATCGCCAGAAACTCATCCAATCCGTCCCCCAATACGAACACCACGATTTCGACATCCGCGACCGCGCCGCGGTCGAAAAACTTTTCCAGCAGTTGGGCAAGGACATCGCCCTGGTGATTCACACCGCCGCCCAGCCCTCTCACGACTGGGCCGCCCGCGACCCCCACGCCGACTTCAGCGTGAATGCCGTCGGCACGCTGAATCTGCTTGAGGCGACCCGGCTGTTCTGTCCCCAGGCCGCCTTTATTTTCACGTCCACGAACAAGGTCTACGGCGACACGCCGAACCGACTGCCGCTGGTCGAGCTGCCCAAGCGCTGGGAAATCCAGCCTGGCCACGAATACGAACCCGGCATTTCGGAGACGATGAGCATTGATCAGACCAAGCATTCGCTCTTTGGCGCCAGCAAGGTCGCGGCGGATGTGCTGGTGCAGGAATACGGCAACTATTTCGGCCTGAAGACCGCATGTTTTCGTGGCGGCTGCCTCACCGGCCCGGCGCACGCGGGCACGGAATTGCACGGGTTTCTCGCCTACCTCATGCGCTGCACCGTTACCGGCCATCCCTACCGCGTCTTTGGCTACAAGGGGAAACAGGTTCGGGACAACATCCACAGCCATGACCTGGTTGAAATGTTCTGGCAATTTTTCCAAAAGCCGCGCTCGGGCCAAGTCTACAATGCCGGCGGCGGACGCCACTCGAACTGCTCCATGCTGGAGGCGATCGATGCATGCGAGCGCATCAGCGGTAAAAAATTAAATTGGTCTTACGTCGAGGACAACCGCATCGGCGATCACATCTGGTGGGTCAGCGACGTGCGCAAGTTCCAAGGCCATTATCCTGATTGGAAATTCCGCTACGGCCTCGACGAAATCCTCACGGAAATCCATGCCGCCTGCACCGCCTGACATGAGTTCCCCCGACAGCATCCTAATCACCGGCGGCGCGGGTTTTGTCGGCAGCAGTCTGGCGCTGCACCTCAAAAGCCGATTCCCCCGCACCCGGGTCGTCTGCCTTGACAACCTGTACCGCCGGGGATCTGAACTCAATCTGCCCCGCCTGCAGGCGGCGGAAATCCAATTTGTGAAAGGCGACATCCGCCATGCGGCGGAATTTCCCGACGGCCCGTTCGAATTTCTCATCGAATGTTCCGCCGAGCCGTCCGTCCTCGCGGGCTATGGCGAATCCCCGGATTACCTGATGGAGACGAATTTGATGGGCACCTACCGCTGCCTAGAACAGGCGCGCCAGTGGCAGTGCAAGACCCTCTTTCTTTCCACCAGCCGCGTCTATCCGATTTCTGTCCTGGAACAGCATCCGTGGACAGAGCAGCCTACGCGCTTTGCGTGGGAGACTATTCCGGGCGCGGCCATCTCCGAACAGGGGGTCAGCGAAGCCTGCGCCATGACCGCCGCTCGCTCGCTCTACGGCTGGACAAAATTTGCCAGCGAAAGCCTGATCGAAGAGTACCGCAGCGGCTTCGGCCTGCGCGCCATCACCAATCGCTGCAGCGTCATCGCCGGCCCGTGGCAGATGGGCAAGGTGGATCAGGGCGTCGTTGCACTCTGGGTTTTCCGGCACTTTTTCGGCAAACCGCTCAAATACATCGGCTATGGCGGCACCGGCAAGCAGGTCCGCGACCTGCTGCACGTTGCCGACCTTTGCGACCTCGTGGAGGAGCAGATTGCTCATTTTGATACGTGGGAAGGCTGGCTCGGCAATGTCGGCGGGGGACGGGAGATTTCCGCCTCGCTGCAGGAACTGACCGGCATCTGCCAAAGCGTGGTTGGATGCACCGTAGCCATTGCCGCCGAGATGGAAAATCGGCAGGCCGACCTGCGCCTCTTTCTCGCCGACAGTTCCAAACTGTTTTCAAGGACTCCCTGGCGGCCGAAGCGGAACGTGGAGAAAATCGTGGCGGATGTTTTCGAATGGGTGCGGGCCAACGAATCGGCGCTGCGCCCCCTCGTATGAATCAAAAGTCGCGAGCCGCCAGCCTGCTGCAAAGCGGCGTCATCCTCTCCCTGGCCAGCTTTGTGGCCGGGCTGGGCAACTTCGTTTTCCAGGCGATTATCGGCCATCAGCTCAAGGCCAGCGGCGAATACGGATTGGTCAATACCACGCTCGGCTATGTGGGTCTGCTGAGCCTTCCGCTAGCCATTGCCACCACGGCCATCACCCATTATATCGCCCGTTTTAATTACCACGGGGATGATGCGCGGCTGCAGGGCCTCCTCGCCGGCTGCCGGACTTTTCTTTTCCGCCTCACCCTGGCCGGATCGTTGCTCGCCCTAGTGCTGGCAAAACCCCTGAGCGACTTTCTCCACTACCGTCCGGGACTGACCTTCGCCGCGCTGGCCTGTGTGCTGGCCGGCCTGTGGGGCGGACTGGCCACGGCCTTGTGCCAGGGCCTTTCCTGGTTCAAACGGCTGGCGCTGATCGGACTGTTGGGCGTGGGCCTCCGCCTGGCGTTTGGGGGCCTGGTGGCGGTTCAGTTTCCCGCCGCCGAATGGGCGGTGCTCGCCTCCGCCGTGGCGGCGCTGGCGAATTTAATTCTGCTGTATTGGCGCAAAGATCTAGTGCGCCCCGCTGAACCGGCCTCACCCTGGGACCGGGAATTCGTCGAGTTCCTCATCGTGTCCGCAGCATTTGTGGGGGGCGGCTACTGTTTCACTCAGGGCGATCTCCTCGTGGCGCAGCGTTTTTTTTCCGGACCGGACCTCGACGCCTACACGAGCGCGGGTATTTTTGCCCGCGCCCTGCCCATGACCGTCGGGCCGCTGCTGGTCGTCCTCTTTACTCACCGCTCCACCGCGCACACCGGCGGGGCCTTGCGGGAACAATTGAAGCTGATCGGCCTCTATGCCGCTGGATTGATCTGCGGATTGATCGGCTTGCTGCTGATGAAAACGTTCTGCCTGAAAATAATCGGGCGGAACACGCCGGAAGCCGCGGCCATGGTCGGCCCGCTGGCCACCACCATGGTCGCCGTGGGGTTGCTGCAGGCGCTGGGCATGTGGGCTCTGGCCAGCCGCTGGGTGAAAATCTCCCTGCTCTACGGCGCCTTAGGCCTAGCCTATTGGCTCACGCTGTTTGCGTTTGGAAAATCACCGAATGAGCTATTGTTCGTGATGCCGCCGGCGGCCGGAACGGCGTTTGTTGTTTTATTTGTGATGTGGCTGGGGGCGATGCGCGCCGGCAAACTATAGCCGCATGACAAAGTCGGTTTGAATTAAACGATGCATCCCCGCATAATCACTTCATGCCGTTCAGTAATGACAATCATTCCCTGCCACGCATCAGCGTCATTATGCCGACGCTTAACGCCGAGACATTGCTGGACAACGTCCTCTCTTCCATCGCGCGCCAGACCTATCCGCAGGATAAGATTGAAATTATTGTAGCCGACGCCCACTCCACCGATCGAACCCGGAAAATTGCCGCTAAATATGGCGCGCTTGTGCTGGATGACAACGGCAAGAATATGGAGGAAGGCAAGCGCCTCGCCCTGCGCCAAGCGACCGGAGAAATCATCATCTTTCTCGACGCCGACAATGAGGTGACACACGAAGATTATTTTTTGCTCGCTGTCGAGGCGCTTTCAAAAAATCCGCAGGCACTCGGCTTAGAGGCGTATTACCTAGCGTCTCCGAAGATGAGTTCGTTCTGCGTCTACCTCACCGCGCTGCTGCATATCAGCGATCCGATCTGCTGGCTGATGAGTTCCAATCCGCGGCGGGTCGCGTGCGATGGCGACATCGAGCGCTGGCGCTTGCCTAATGGAACTTATTCCTATCCGCTCGGCGCGAACGGCTTTGTCTATCGCCGCGCCGATCTGCAATCGGCGCAAGCAAACGAAAAATTCCAGGACACACACGTCGCCCTGTTCCTGATGAAGAACGGAAAACGCGAATGGCTGCGACTGCGCGGACGCGGCGTGCATCATTACTACATCCAGACGCTCTGGAAATTTGTGCAAAAACGCCGTCGCGCCACGGTGCATTTTCTGCGCGTGCAGGAAGAAATGCCAGTCAACTGGATGAAGGAGAAGCCGCCGGTGCCGCTCTGGCTGGCGGCGTTCTATTGCGTCACGTTCATCGGTCCGCTGTGGCACACGTTGCGCGGCGTCATCCGCGATGGTGATGCCCGCTGGCTCTGGCATCTGCTGACCTGTCCGGCGAGCGTGCTGGGCAATGCGTGGGGCGTCATTACCTATAATCGGCGCGGTAAAGACAAGCAGCTCATCGCGGAGCTTCAGGTAAAACAAAAACTCAAACAATAATATGGTTTTACAATGGCTTAAAAATTACGCAGCCAAACAACGCGGGCGGGGCATTGACCGCTGCAACGACCTCGTCGGCTCGGCGACGGCGGCGCTCAAACCGCACAGCCTCCTCGATGTCGGCTGCGGCGACGGGAGTTTCATGGCGAAATATTTTACCCCCCCCGACTGCCATGGCATCGAAGGCGCACCATTGGAAATGGAACGGGCACGGCAACGCGGCATCAAAGTTGTGAGCTGCGATTTGAACGGGCGCTGGCCGTTTCAAGATAACCAGTTCGACGCCGTGTTAAGTTCGCAGGTCATCGAGCATGTCCACAACACCCGGATGTTCGCCGAGGAAATTTTCCGCGTGCTCAAACCCGGCGGCACGGCGGTGGTGGCTTCGGAAAATCTCTGCAGCCTGCTGAACTGGCTAGCATTAACGCTGGGCTACACGCCATTTTCGCTGATGCAAGTCTGCGGACGCTACCTGGGCAATCCGTTCGGCCTGCACTACGGCGAACCACACGAAGAATCTTTGCCCATTGAACATCCGGCTTTTTCCGGCGTTTGCGGACACATCCGCGTGCTGACCGTGCTCCAGGCGCGCGAGTTGTTTGAGTGGGCTGGGTTTGAAGTTTTGGAAGCGCGCTCGGTCAGCATCCTGCCGCTGCCGGACAGTTTGAGCAAAGTGCTGGAAGGCGTGATCACCCAGCGTGGGCATTATTTATTTATGCGAGTGCGGAAACCGAAGAAGTGATTTGCGGAAGACTGCGGTTCAAATCTTGCGCAGCAATTTCGCCGGCGCACCGGCGATGATGGAGCCAGCCTCGAACGATTTGGTTACAACGGAGTTGGCACCAACGACGCAATTCTCGCCAAGCTTCACGCCAGGCATGACCACCACGTTGCAGCCGATAACGACGCAATTCTCGCCAAGCTTCACGCCAGGCATGACCACCACGTTGCAGCCGATAAAACATTTGTCGCCGATGCTCACCGGCTTACTTTCCGTGAGACCGCTCGTGACCGGATCGATGCCAGCGCCGGTGACGTGCGAATGATCCATGACAGTGACGCGATACGAGAGCAGACAATCGCGGCCGATTTCAATCAAGCCATTGGAAGTGATGACAAAGTCGTTGCCAACCGAAGTGCCAGAGCCGATTTTAATGTTTGCTGCACGATTATTCAGCGGAAGATAAAACCAGCCGCGCTTGCCAAGGTATACTTTTTCGCCGACCTCAATATTCCGGACATTGCCCAAAGGCCACTCTGTTCCACCGCCAACGCGAACCCCGCAGCCGGTTCGCAGACCAAGTACGCGCGGCAGCAGCAGGCGGAAAAAACTTTTCAGTCCGTTCCACATGCTCAAGATGCTGCGCAGTAAATTGATCATGATTATTTTTTAGACGGCGTGAAAAACGTCGGCGCTTTCGGCGAGATGGAATCCTCAATCGCCGCCCACATCGATTTGGCGCGGGCGTTCCAATCCCATCCCAAGCCAGCCGCAAGCGCTTCATTGCTCGTCTCAGCGTAAAGCTGTTCGTCGGTGAGCAGGCGGTGGATACAATCCGCCAGTCCCGCAAAATCCCCCGGGGGAGCCTTCAACCAGCCCCGCGGATAATAAACGCGCAGCGGCGGCAGATCGAACGAAACACCGGGCAGACCGCAGGCCAGCGCCTCCGCCGAAGCCATGCCGCCCACCTCGAAGACGGCGGGATACACCACGACGCGAGCGGACTTGATGATTTTGTATTTTTCCACGCCGTCTTGAAAGCCAAAGAACTCCACATTCTTTGCGATGCCAAGTTTCTCGGCCTTGGCTTTGCATTGCGCGTCCAGAGGGCCGGAGCCAATCATCGCCAGCCGCGCGTCCGGTTTCTTCTGGGTGAGGATTTTCCAGACATCCATCAGCTCGAGCGGCCCTTTTTGGGGATGCAGGCGGCTGATGAAAACAGCGTCAAACGTTTTTTCCGCGGGCTCCGGTACGCTTCGGGGAATCGTCAAATCCACGCCGCCCATCACGGCATAAGTAGATTCCGGCGAGCGTCCGTCGGCGATCATCGTGTCGCGATCCTGGGGGACGGTGGTTAAAATCATTTCCGCCTCGCGCAGGCAGCGCCGGTAAATCTGCTGCTGAAAAGGACGGTAAGCCGTAAACATCAGGCCCGGCCCTGGCTGGCCGGAGAACCATTTGGGCGCGAAAAAGTAAAGCCCCACCACGAGAGGGGAATTGGGATAACGCTTTTTCAAACGCAGGGCAGGAATACAGCTCGGGTGAAACTCCGACGTGGCCATGATAAGATGTTTTTCATCCGGCAAAAATTTGATTTCATCCACCCCGCGAATGCCCTTGAGCATCTGCATGAACCACCAAAAAAGGCGGCCGTATTTCTTGAGGTGGTCGGCGGGCCACGTGACATGATTGATGCCTTTTAATTCAAACCAGTCGCACAGCTGCTTCGCGCCCTCATTGCCATAGACCGTGACCTTATGTTCCTGACTCCAGCGGCGGATGCACTCGACCATGATGCGGTCGCCACCGCTCAAGGAAATCGGCGGCGGCACGATGGTGTTGGCAATCCAGTGAATGTGCATGGCGTTGATACTCTAGCGAATGCCTGCCAATAGTGTCCATCGGCAAGTGTGGATGGAACGCGCGCGCCATCTCAACTCGAATGCTATCACATCGCGCAACTTGCCGAGACGGTGCTCGGGGCTCCAAGGGGGCAGAGCGGAAATATTGGACGTACTTTGACCCACCCCCTAAGCTTTGGCGGCATGAAAAAAATTCTCATCACCGGCGGCGACGGTTTGCTTGCGTATCAGTTGAGAACCATCGCGCCTCTCGATTTTGAACTGGTGTTCCTTTGCCACACAGAATTCGACCTGACCAATCCTAGCCAGATGACACAACAGTTGGCGGCAATCAAACCCGCTGCCATCATCAACACCGCTGCCTACAACCTCGTGGACCGATGCGAAATCGAGCGCGAGCTGTCGTGGTTAGTCAATGCCACCGGACCGGAGACGCTGGCGAACCTATGCTCGGAGAAAAATATTCAACTGGTCCACTACGGCACCGATTACGTTTTTGATGGCGCGAAGAAATCGTCTTACTCCGAAACAGACGTGCCGAACCCTCTGAATCATTACGCTGCCGGGAAACACGCTGGGGAGCAGGCGGTGCTCCGGGCGTCCCCGAATCATCTCGTGCTGCGGACGAGCTGGGTCTTTGACTGCCATCCGACGCAGACGAAGACATTCGTCCACTCGATTTTAAAGGCGGCGCGCGAAGGCTGGCCAATCAAAGCCACCACCGACCAGTGTTCCGTGCCCACCTTTGCAACTGACCTGGCCCAATGGACTCTAGATCTGCTCCGACAGAATGCCGCCGGACTGTTTCACGCGGTGAATGACGAAGGGGCAAGCCGTTTTGAGTGGGCTAAAATGATTCTAGCAGACGCTGTCCAAGCCAAATTACTCTTCGCCGCCCCGCCGGTGGAGCCGGTGCTAAGTTCTTTTTTTAGTTCCACGATGCGCCGGCCGGACTACACGGTAATGAGCAACAAGAAGTTGGCGCGCCAGCTAGGCCGCCCATTAGGTTCGTGGCGGGAGGGACTACAGAAAATGCTCGCGCAGATGAAATGATTTCAGATAGCTTTCTTACCCATGTCCACCGTCTGGCAACCAGTTGAAGTGCGGGGAATCGTTGATGTCCCCGGACTGCCGGGCGTCCGCGTCGAAGCCCTGCCAGTCTTCAAAGACCCGCGCGGCAGCCTGCATGAGCTGTTTCGCGTGGACGAAACCCCCGCCGGGTTTCAACCGTTGATGGCGTGTTCCTCGTGGTCGCATCCGGGCGTGACGCGCGGGCCGCACCAGCACGTCGGGCAGGACGATTATTTCACCTTCGCCGGGCCCTCGAATTTCACTGTTTTTTTGTGGGACGATCGTCCCGGCGCGGCGGGCGCGGCCAAAGGCTGGCTTATCCACACCGGCGAACAGGCCCCGGCCCGCATTCATGTTCCTCGCGGCGTCGTTCACGCCTATCGCAATGCGGGCAACACTTTCGGCCTGGTTGTGACGGTGACGAGCCTGCTATTCAAGGGCGAAAACCGCCGCGACCCCATTGATGAAATCCGTCACGAGCTAAATCCACATTCCCCCTACATTCCCCCGCCATTATGATCCAAGAACGCACGCATTGCCGCACCTGCGGCTCCGAAAACCTCAAGCTCATCCTCGACCTCGGCAAGACGGCGCTGGTGAATGATTTCCTCAAACCGGAGGACGTGGCGGACTACAAAGTTTCATTGCCGCTGCGCGTGGTGCTTTGCCCGGACTGTTCGCTGGTGCAGCTCGCCGACACAGTGGATCCGAAAATCCTCTACTCGCACTACGCCTACGTCACCTCCACGTCCAAAACGATGGATACCCATCTGAACCAGATGATGACGCATCTGCTATCCACAGCGCGGCTGGGCGCGGGCTCTAAAGTTTTGGAGATCGCCTCCAACACGGGCGTGTTCCTGAAAAAATTTAAGGAGCAGGGCTGTGACGTGCTCGGCATTGAACCGGCGAGCAACATCGCCGATGTCGCCCTTGCCACGGCGATCCCGACGCGCAAGGAATTTTTCAACGCGGCCACCGCAAAAAAATTGAAGGCTGAGTGGGGCGCGGCTGATTTGATCCTGGGCCGTCACGTCTTTGCACACATCGATGACCTGCGCGACCTGATCACAGGGCTCGAGGCGATTTCGCATCATGACACGTTGATCGCCTTTGAAGTTCCTTACGTCGTGGACTTCTTTGAGCATACGGAGTACGACACGATTTATCATGAGCACTTGTCCTATATTTCCGCCGCCTCCATCGAGGCGCTGGTGAAGGATTCGGCGTTCATGCTCGCGCGGGTGGATCATTATCCCATCCACGGCGGCTCGATTCTCTTCCATCTGCGGCACCGTTCCTCGAAAGCCCAGCCGCACGCCAGCGTAGCGCAGGCGCTGGAAAAGGAAAAACAGATGCGCCTCGCGGAACCGGCCACATGGGAAGCGTTCGCACAACGCGTGCAGCACATCCGCACCGAACTGCCAGCGCTCCTCCGTAAATTAAAAGCGCAGGGCAAACGCATCATCGGCTACGGCGCATCGGCCAAGGGCAACACGCTGCTGAACACCTGCGGCATCACAACGAAAGAATTGGACTACATCATTGACAACACGCCGTTCAAGCAGGGCAAGATCGCACCCGGCTCGTGGATACCGGTGCGCCCCCCGGAATCGTTGCTGAAAGACCAGCCTGATTACGCACTCCTGCTGGCATGGAATTTCGCGCCGGAAATCATCAAGCGCGAGGCGGAATTTCAAAAGCGCGGCGGCCGATTCATTGTCCCGATACCAGAGCCCAAGATTGTTGAACCGGGAGCCTGATCCCTATTCGTTTTTTGATGAAAACGATCGTGATGATGGTGGGGATCGGAAACAATGACCGCGGTTCCGCGCGGCTCGCGTCCAAGTTTGGCCGCACGATTCTGCTGCAGGATGCCTACATTGAACATCATGAGGTCTGGGAAAATGGGGTTCGCACCTTCAACGGGCCGGAAGTAAAAATCCAGCAGTCGCGATTGCTCGCCGAACTCACCTTTGGCCTGTCGGCATTGCCGCGTTGGCTGAGGGGATATCGCGCGGCGGTGCCGGGCGGTCAAAGCGATTTGGTCATCACGAGCGCCTATGGCCAGACCTTCGCCGGTCTCTGGCTGCGCCTGACCGGACGCACCCGAAAAGTAGTTTGTATTATTTCCGACTACCTCCCGCCACACGGCCGCTGGTCAGTGCGGGTTCACCGGCGAATTTCCGGCTTCCTGACCCGGCTGGTGGCGCGCTTTGCCGATGAAGCATGGGTGGTTTCACCGCGCATTCCGACAATGAAAGTCAATCTGAATAGCTTTGTCCTGCCACTGTGGATTGACGATAATTGCGCGCCGCAGGATGGGCGAGACGAAATCGGCTACATCGGCTTTCCCTCGCCAGACCACGCGGTGGAGGTGTTATTTGAGATTTGCAAAAAGCATGGATTTAAATTGAATTTATTTGGCGATTCGCCCTACCTACAAACCATCCGAAATCTTGCCCCGGCGGACACGGTCTTTCACGGCATCACGAACGACAATGTAAAAATCGGCCAAGCGCTCGCGCGCTGTTTTTGCGGCTACGCAGTCTACCGTGACACCAGCCCGAACAGTTATAGTTATTTCGGCATTCCGTCAAAGTGCCTCCAGCTTTTTGCCAGCAATGTACCAGTGGTGACCACCAACACCGCCCACTTTACACAGAACATTGCCGAAGCGGGTGTGGGTTGTGTAGTGAATCCAACGCTAGAGGAAATCGAAAAGGCTATCTTGGATATTCGCGCCCGGTTCTCGGCCTATTACGAAGCCATCAGCCAATTTCGAAGAACGTGGAATGCTAATGTGGAAAAATTTCACGACGAAAGATTTAGAATGCTTTTGGCGCCGATAAAATAAAAAATTCCAAAGCCTGATTTTTATTTGTCAGAAAATTTCTAATTTCCAACCGGAGATATTATGACTGTCAGCGTCATCATTGTAACCTATAACAGTGCACAATTCATCCCTAAGTTGTTTGAATCCCTCAGGAATCAGACTGTTTTTTCGCAGCTGGAGGTCATTGTTGCGGACAATGGTTCGGCTGACAATACTGTGGCGTTATGCAATCAGTTTTCTTCTGACTGGCCGAAAGCCCCTAAAATTGAATTACTAGGCCAGAATTATGGCTATGCGGTTACGTCAAATATTGGAGCGAATCAGTCCAGTGGAAAATATGTTTTTAATTTGAATGCTGACACTTGGCTGGAGCCAGATTGTATTGAGGTGCTACTGCTCGCCATTGAGAATTCCAAGGCGGTTTCGGCTTGTGCCGCTCAAGCGGAAATGAATTCCAATCAGGCTGGCCCATCCTCCCCGAATGGTTTTGACATCTTTGGTCGACCAACGTGGAGCGAATTTGACCCCGAGCTGATTCCAGCTTCTCGCTGGAGATATTTCTTTATGGTCGCTGGCGCAGGTTTCATGGTTCGCCGCGATGTATGGCTACATATTGGCGGCTACGATCCCAAACATTTTATGTATGCCGAGGATGATGACATCTCTTGGAAACTGTGGTTAGCTGGTTATCAGAATATTTATGTTCATAATGCCATCGTACATCACCGTTCCGGCCGGGGTTGGGAAATTAAGGAATTCACCCGTTATCTGGTTAACCGCAATAGTCTGCTGGTGATAGCCAAGAATGCCCAACACATTCTGTTACTGTGCGGGGCGCTTCAAATTCTGATGTTGGCTGGCGAGGCCCTGCTGCTGCTGGCCATTACCCGCAAATGGAAATTTGTCTGGAACAGTTATTTCAAGGCTATTATTGATGTCTTCAAGATGTGGCGGCACATCCTGGCCATGCGCAAATTTATCCGGAGCATCCGCCGCCGATCGGATTGGTTTATGGCTAAAAGATTTTTGCGTTTCCGCATCAACCGCTGGGACATGGTGAAAGCTTTTTTCATCAAAGGCCAGCGACCCATGGTAAAATAAACAGCGCCAGCCCCATTTAATGGAGTACCGCTCGACGTCATTTAACTTGAAAAATAAATTTGCAATGCAAACCAGGCCCTCCCGCTCCAGTAATTTCACTTTTTCGGCGATCTTTTTAGCCATTTTACTGACTCTCCTATTTTGGCGCAGCTTGCTGCCTGAATATGTCCATTTTAATAACGACGGCCCGCTGGGCGCGCAGAGCGTGCAATATGCTAAACTCCCTGCCGCTGCGTCCGGAATGTGGGACGATTTGAGCGATGCTGGCTTTGTTGCTGGCGTCTATTCCCCTGGTTTAACAGGAGCTTTGACTTGGTTATTGGGGTCGGTAGGATTTGCAAAATTTTATGCGCCGGCGGCTTTATTGATTCTCGGGCTGGGGGCACTGACCTTTTTTCGGCAACTTAAACTTTCCACCACGGCCTCTCTTCTGGGCGCGCTGGCCGCCCTATTGAACGGGAATTTTTTTGGTCGGGCCTGCTGGGGTGTGGCGAGCCAGCAGATCGCTCTGGGCATGGATTTTCTGGCTCTGGCGCTCATCCTCTCCAATACGCGTGAAACCCCGGGGTCCGTCCGGTGGGCGCGCCTGGCTCTGGCTGGCCTGTGCGTGGGGATGAACGTCATGGAGGCTGCGGACATTGGCGCCATCCACAGCATCATCATTGCGGGATTTGTTTTTTACAAATCGCTGGCGGACGCTGAAAAGCCCCCCGTTATCCGTGCTTTGCGCGGAGTAAGCCAGGTGGCGGTGGTGGCGGTCTTTGCCGGATTCATCGCCTATCAGACGATCATTTCGCTCGTGGGCACGCAGATTCAAGGGGTGGCTGGAACGGCGCAAGATGCCGAAACCAAGGCACAGCATTGGGATTGGGCCACGCAGTGGAGCCTCCCAAAAAAGGAGACTCTAGGCCTCCTCATCCCCGGTTTGTTTGGGTATAAAATGGATACGCCCAATAATATGATGCCAGCCGTCCAGCAAGCTTATGAAGGCGGCGCCTATTGGGGGGGTCAGGGACGGGATCCGGGCTTGGACCGGTTTCTGGATGCCGGCGGACAGGGCACGCCCCCATCGGGCTTCATGCGGTTTACCGGGGGGGGTAATTATTGCGGCATCCTCGTGGCGCTCATTGCGGCATGGGCGATGGCTCAATCGTTCCGCCGGCGGGATTCCCTGTTCACGAACGACCAGAAAAAAATCATCTGGTTCTGGACGGCAGTGCTGGTGGTTTCGCTGGCAATGGCGTGGGGGCGATTCGCTCCGATATTTTACGGGCTGCTCTACCAGCTGCCCTATTTTTCCACCATCCGCAACCCGGACAAATTTCTCATCTTCCTCTCCTGGGCAGTGGTGATTCTGTTCGCCTACGGGGTGGATGCCCTGAGCCGCCGGCATCTGGACCGGACCGCACCCAAATCATTCGACCTCGTCCCGCAGCTTCAGTCCTGGTGGGCGAAAGCGGGCGCGTTCGATCGCAAATGGACACTGACCTGTGCCGGCGTTTTGGGGGCAGGAGTATTGGGATGGCTGATTTATTCCAGCCGTAAAAAAAGCCTGGTGCAGTATCTGCAGGCGATGGGGTTTCCGGACGCAGAGCAGGCGCGCCAAATTGCCTCCTTCAGCCTCAGCCAAACGGCGTGGGGATTGGCTCTATTTGCCCTCGCTATCGTTTTGGTCGCCGCCGTGATTGCCGGTTATTTCAAAGGGCCGCGCGCAAAAATCGGCGGGCTGTTGCTCGGCGGTTTTCTGATTTTCGACCTGGTCCGGGCGGATCTGCCTTACATCATTCACTGGGATTACAAACAAAAATACGAGGTCGGCACGTTGAATCCGGTGGTGGATTTTCTACGGGAAAAACCTTACGAACACCGCGTGGCCGGCCTGCCCTTCCGTGCGCCGCAGGGAATGGAGTTGCTCGATCAGGTCTATCGGATCGAATGGATGCAGCATCTCTTCCTCTATTACAACATTCAGTGTCTGGATCTCATCCAGATGTCGCGCATGCCTGAAGATTTGAAGGCTTATTACGAAGCGCTCACTCCCCGGGGCACGCCGGAAAGCGCCCCGCTCCTGGCCCGCCATTGGGAGCTGACCGATACCCGCTACCTGCTCGGGCCAGCGGGTTATCTTGAGGTGTTGAACCAGCAGTTGGATCCGGTCAAAAACCGGTTCCGCATTGCCCAGCGCTTTGAAATTGTGCCCAAACCCGGCATCCTGCAGCCGACTCGCCTGGAGGAACTGACAGCGGTGCTCCAAAATGAAGGCAAGTTTGCGCTCTTTGAATTCACCGGCGCTCTGCCTCGCGTTCAACTTTATTCCAATTGGCAGGTCAACACCAACGCCACCGCCGCCCTCAAAACCATCGCCGACCTGAGTTTTGACCCGGCCAAAACAGTGGTGGTTTCCACGCCGTCGAAAAACCTGCCCCCGCTGTCCACCCATGAAAATTCCGGCACGGTGGAATTCAAAAGTTATGCGCCGACACGGATGACACTTGCCGCCACCGCCAACGACCCCTCGGTTTTACTGCTCAACGACAAATACGATCCCCACTGGCGCGTGACGGTGGATGGCAAACCGGCGGAATTGTTGCGCTGCAATTTCCTGATGCGCGGCGTCTATCTCGACCCCGGTCAGCACACTATTCAATTCACTTTCAGCCTGCCCAACAAACCCCTCTACGTCACGCTGTCGGCCATGGGCCTGGGAATCGCCCTGGGCGCCTTCCTGTTTTTCGCCAGCCGCCGCAAACCGAAACTCGTGGCTTAACTCAATTGGCTTCCGGGTAAGCGCGAGCGCCTTGGACGGCACTCGCGGCGCCCGCGTCTTCGAAGCAGACGGCCAGAATTTGACCTTACTCAAAGGGGATGAAAAAACACCCCGCGACAAACTGCTCGCGTTGATCGCGCGGCGGCGGCATATTGCGCGCTGATTTATGCTGGCTTTTCTTTTCAAGGTCTGGGGTCTGGCCCGGCCCTATCGCGCTCGGCTTTTCATCGGCGTGGCGACGGGCATCCTCAGCGGCCTGCTGTCGCCCCTTCTGATCGGGACGATCATGTTCGTCTACGGGGCAGTATTCCCCTCGGCAAACACGGTGGCGACGGGGCGGCTGCCGATGAAGGTCCCCGGTTTTGTGCAGGACTGGTTTGGCTCCGTGCGCATAGGCCTCGAGAGCGGTCTGAACGCGCATCCCTCGGCCGTGTTCATGCTCATTGCCGCGATCCCCTGCGTTATGTTCCTCCGAGGGGTTTCGGGTTATTTAAATGTGTATTTTCTGCAGTGGACGGCCAGCCGCACCATCGCAGATCTGCGGACCCGGCTGTTTGCCCACCTGCTCAACCTCTCCGCCGGTTTTTACACGCAAAACTCCTCCGGCCAGCTCATCTCGCGCGTGATCGCCGATACCCAGGCGCTGCAGACCATCCTGAGCAATGCGACCTCGGTGATCATCCGCGATCCGGTCACCCTGATCGGCATCCTGGGGTTCTTGTTCTACCAGCAGCCGCGGCTCACCCTCATCTCTCTGGTGGCGCTGCCGGTGTGCGTGATTCCCATCGCTATTTTCAGCCGCAAGGTACGCCGCAACAGCCGTCAGATGCAGGCCCAGTCCGCCGAACTGACCCAGATCATGAGCGAGGCCTTCACCGGCCATCGCATCGTCAAGGCCTACAACCTGGAGGGAATTGCGGCGGAAAAGTTCCGCAGCACCGCCCGCCGGATTGTTGGCCATTATATGCGGAACATCCGGGCGATGGAGATTCCCGGCCCGCTGATTGAATTCTTCGGCTCGTGCGGCGTCGCCTTCGTGCTGCTGTATTTGATCAACCATGCGCAGGCCGGCCCCAACCCCACGGATTTCCTGCAACTGGTTGGCTCTATCTTCGCCATGTATCAGCCGTTGAAAAATCTGACGCGGCTGCAGAATCAGATTGTCCAGGCGCGCGCCGCCAGCGAGCGGGCCTTTGCGCTGCTCGCCACGGAAAGCACCGTGCCCGAACCCCTCCAGCCGCGCCTGCTCCGCGCCGAGAGCGCGGACATCCAGTTCGATCAGGTCGAGTTCGCGTATGGCGATAAAATCGCGCTGCACCACATCAACCTCTCCATCAAATCCGGGCAGCTCGTGGCGCTGGTCGGCGCCAGCGGGTCCGGCAAGACAACGCTCTCCAATCTGCTGCTCCGCTTCTACGACCCGCAGCGCGGGGTGGTCCGCATCGGCGGCGTGGACATCCGGGAATTCACCACGCGCGACCTGCGCAACCAGATCGCCGTTGTCACCCAGGAAACCGTACTGTTCAACGACACCATCGGCCAGAACATCGAGCTCGGGCGCCCCGGCGCCTCGCAGGAGGAAATCAGCACCGCCGCCCGCCACGCCCACGCCCATGCCTTCATCTCAGAGAAGCCCGAAGGCTATGACACTGTCATCGGTGAGAAGGGTGTCATGCTGTCCGGCGGCCAGCGCCAACGCCTGGCGATCGCCCGCGCCGTGCTGCGCAATGCCCCCATCCTCATTCTAGATGAGGCGACCAATGCGCTGGATACGGAATCGGAAAGGGCGGTGCAGACCGCGTTGGACGAGCTCATGAAGGGTCGCACCACGCTGTGCATCGCGCACCGGCTTTCGACCATCCTGCATGCGGATCTGATCGTGGTCATGGATCAGGGCCGGATTGTGGAGACGGGGCGGCACGACGAACTGATCGCCCGCGGCGGGGTCTACCAAAAGCTCTACGAACTGCAATTCCGGGACTGATGGTTCTTGCGTGCGCTCCCATGGCGGCGCAGCAGCGCGCCATCCCTGCCGTGTACCGAGATTAGGATTAATAATTCCTTCAGTGGAAGCGTTTGTGGCTTTTCAAATGCCATTCATCGGACTATTTTCTCGGGCAATGAGCGAAAAAATCCCCTACCTGGATCTCCCGGCCCAAATCCGCAGCGTCCGCAAGGAGCTGGACGCCGCCATCGCCCGCACTCTGGACAACTGTTCATTTTGCCTAGGCCCGGACGTGGTGCAGTTCGAAAAAGATTTCGCCGCCTTCGTCGGCGCGCAGCATTGCGTCGCCTTCAACAGCGGGACATCGGCCCTGCATGTTGCGCTGCTGCTGCTCGGCCTCAAGCCGGGCGACGAAGTCATCACCACCCCTTACACATTCGTGGCGACGAGCTGGGCGATTTCCTATGTCGGCGCAAAGCCGGTCTATGTGGACATTGAGGACGGCACGATGAATCTCGACCCGAAACAGCTCGAGCGCGCCATCACGCCCAAAACCAAGGCGGTGATGCCCGTCCATCTTTACGGGCACTCTTTCGACATCGACCCGGTTTTGGAAATCTGTCGCAAACATCGGCTACCGCTGGTGGAGGATGCCGCGCAGTCGCATGCGGCGACCTACAGGGGCAAAAAAGTCGGCACGTTCGGCGAGATGTCCTGCTTCAGTTTTTATCCCGGCAAAAACCTGGGAGCCTGCGGCGAAGGCGGCGCGCTCGTGACCAACAATGCGGAATTTGCCAAACGCGCGCGTTCGTTGCGCGAGCACGGCTCCACCGTGCGCTATTATCACGATGAAGTCGGGTTCAATTACCGCATGGAAGGCATTCAGGGTGCGGTGCTGGGCGTGAAGCTGCCGCATTTGCAGCGGTGGACAGCGGAGCGCCGCCGCGTGGCGCACCGCTACCATGAACTGCTTCAGGACACCCCACTGCTGCTCCCGCATGAGTCGGCCTACGCCGAAAGCGCTTATCACCTGTACGTCGTCCGCCATCCGCAGCGCGACACGTTGAAGGAATATCTCGATGCGCAGGGTGTCGGCTGCGCGCTGCATTATCCGCTGCCGCTTCATTTGCAGAAATGCTATGCCAGCCTCGGCCATCAGGCGGGCGATTTTCCCGTGGCGGAAAAAGCCGCGCGCGAATGCCTGAGCCTGCCAATCTATCCGGAGTTGACTGAGGCCCAGATCCAACGGGTGTCGGCGGTGATCCACGAGTTTTTCGCCCGCTGAACTCTCTCCCCGACCCTCGCCGACCATGGGTTCAGGCGAGGGCAAAACGGGGGGGGCCAGTGTCAACATGCGCCCGACTCGGATTTTGGGGCTTTGTTTTTTATTTCCTTTAATGGAAATCACGCTAATATAACCGCCGATGGTAGCCATCGGTTCTTATTGGAGATCGACAGCCATAAATTTATGCCACTGACACATACACGGGACCTGTTCGCAAAAGCGTTGAAGGGCAAGTACGCCCTCGGCGCTTTCAACGTCAACAACATGGAACTCATCCAGGCGATCGTTGAAGCCTGCGAGGAGGAAAAAGCGCCGCTGATGCTCCAAATCTCCAAGGGCGCACGGCAATATGCTCATCCGACCTATCTCAAAAAATTGATTGAGGCGGCCGTCAGCCTCTCCACCGTGCCGATTGCGGTCCATCTGGACCACGGCGACACGTTCGAGCTGTGCAAGGAGTGCATCGACGAGGGGTTCACCAGCGTGATGATCGACGCCTCGCATGAGCCGTTCGAGAAGAACGTGGAGATCACCCAGAAGGTGGTCGAGTACGCCCACAAATATAATGCGTCCGTGGAATCCGAGCTCGGCCACCTGGTCGGCGCGCAGTTCGACGAGGGCGAAGAAGGCGGCACCCATTCTGCCAGCGGCCATTACACGAACCCGGAGGAAGCTGTCCAATTCGTGAAGCAAACCGGCTGCGATTCGCTGGCCATCGCCATCGGTAATTCCCACGGCGCCTACAAGTTCAAGGGCGAACAGCACCTGGACCTGGAACGTCTCAAGCTCATCAAGCAGGCGCTCATGGAAGCCAATCTGGGCGATTACCCGCTCGTGCTGCACGGCGCTTCCAGCGTCCCGAAATATCTGGTGGACGAAGTCAATAAATATGGCGGCAAGATGCCCGACGCCCAGGGCGTGCCGGAATCCGACATTGAAGTCGCGCGCCGCGTGGGTTGCACCAAGGTGAACATCGACACTGATCTGCGACTGGCCATGACCGCTGCCATCCGCAAGGTGTTCTCGGAAAAGCCGGGTGAATTCGACCCTCGCAAATACCTCGGGCCGGCCCGTCAGGCCGTGAAAGATCTCGTGCGCCACAAGGTCAAGAACGT
>Ga0209086_10000975_pt1 | contig 23537 bp, 46 predicted proteins | sample M_130207_XF_Meta_FD_187312 | JGI IMG/M metagenome (GOLD analysis project Ga0209086, IMG submission 187312) | Freshwater microbial communities from Lake Montjoie, Canada to study carbon cycling - M_130207_XF_MetaG (SPAdes) (version 2) | ecosystem: Environmental > Aquatic > Freshwater > Lake... | reverse complement strand
TCATACACAGACATGTCAAATTGCCCAACCATAGCCTCCTGTTCGGAATGTGGATCGTCAATGATCAATAGGTCGGCACCCTTGCCGGTCACAGCGCCCCCCACACCAATGGCGAAGTATTCCCCGCCCTTATTAGTGGACCACCGCCCAGCGGCCTTAGAATCGGATTGAAGGCCCACTCCGGGGAATATCTTCTGATAATCTGGGCTCCCCACAAGATTCCTAACTTTCCTGCCAAATCCCACTGCCAGTTCGGCGGTGTGGGCAGTCTGGATGATTTTCTTGTTTGGGTACTTGCCCAAAAACCAAGCCGGAAGAAGATATGAGGCAAATTCAGACTTAGTGTGGCGGGGCGGCATATTAATGATAAGACGCTTCAGGGTTCCCTTAGCCACACGCTCAAAGGCTTCAGCCATAATTTTATGGTGCCGACCATCAATAAACCCCGGCCACATCTCTTTCACAAAGGGGAGATAATGCTCCCGGGAAGCCTCCACCCGCTTGGCTTCATCCAAAGCACGAAGAAGCCGGAGGATTTCCGGCTTCTCTGCTTCTGGGATTTTGTTTATGATTTCTGCGTAATTCATCAACACAGTATATGGTGCCCGCTGAAAGAATCAAACTCTCGATTGCTGATTACAAAACAGCCGTGATGCCACTTCACCAAGCGGGCTTTTTATAATATCCCCAACAACTTCTCCACCTCAACCACCTTGGCGAAATCCTGCTTTTTATTGAACATGAGACGCCCGTATCGGATTGTTGTGCGGCACTTTCCCAAGATGATCCCGGCTTCACGAACACCCAAAGATGGGTTGTATTTAAACATAGCCCAGTAAAAGTGCTGCTTGGCTTTTGTGAAGAGGGGGGATGTTGACTTTCCAAGCAGATCAACCACTGAGATGTTATGAGCGGCGGCCACCGCACTTATCACGGGCTTTAGAAATTCCTGCTCTTTCTTGAGGAGGATTTTTTGCTGCTGGGCTTCAATCTTTCTTTCAATATGCGGGATTTTATTGCGGGAGGTTACAGAGGAGGCATTTCCTGCAAACTTTTTTTGCCCCCTCCTGATTTCCAACACATTTTTAGACGTGGTGGTTTCATCAGTGACGGTGTGCTCCCAAAAGAACTTGCCATCAAGCTGTTCAGACATGAGAGTTTCAAGGCTTTTCATTGTTTTTTCCCTTTTTCTTCTCTTCCTTCTTCTTTTCCTCCTCCTGAAACAGGCGGGCGGTGTCGATGAATGTGCCCAACGACCCCTGAAATGGGTAGGAGCCAAAGTGGGAGGTGATTGCCCAAGGAAACAACCACACATCTCCACCAATCTCTCTCCACTTATGGCAGAAATAGTAGTCTTCCGACAAATATCTCCCATCAGAGATACCCGTCTTGAAGAAAGCATGCATTTTATGCTCTATTTTGTTTGCCAAATCCTGAGAAGCATCTGAAATATAGTTGTTTTCTGGAAATGCCTCCTGCATTTTGGCAAACACAGACCTCTTGATGAGCATCAGGCCCGTTCCTGCCTCGCTCACCTTCACAATTTCCTTAATTTTTGTTTCTGGCTCAAGCATTGTAAACACATATTCGCCCACAAGCTTTTCAAGGGTGGGGATGTCGGTGATCCCGTGCTTGATTGCCTCTATAATTGTTGGCCAGCTAATGTGCTTCTTTGGGTATGGGGCACAAATAACCTCCTTGTCATAATGCATCATGGCAAGGATATCTTCGTAGCGAAATTGGATATCTGCATCAATAAAGAGCATGAAATCAGCGTTGCTTTTGGTTAAGAACTGATCAACCAACCCATTTCTTGCGCGATCAATCAGGCTTTCATTCATCATAAAGCAGTGTTCAAACCCAATGCCAAGCTTAAAGCACTCGGCCTGAAGCCTAAGAAGGCTTGACATATACATTGTGCCGCCCATGCCGCCATACATCGGGGTTGCAATCATAATGCTTTTCCCCTTGAGGCCCGCCACATCAATTAGAATTTCACCAACCGCCATCGTTTTCCCTGCTAATTGCTACCCCAGTTCCCTGCTGCCCAGCCCAAGTCATTGGTGCCGGGTTTCCTTCGATACGCCACGCCCAATATTGGCACATGGCTTGCGCCTTATTCATGCATGACTCAACGGTGGGCCCCCACACATACCGGGTTTCAATGACCCTAGCTCTTGATTGCGATGTATTCATATTCGCCATTGTCGCGTTTCCTCTGGACCAAGACCAGCTTGCCTTCAAGATATGCTCTCCATGCTGCCATTGCAGTTTTAATTTTCTGCGGGAATTCAGTTTTATCAAACCCCGCCATCACACATTTCTGACGTTCATACATCAGAAATCCATCAAAATAAACAACCTTGCCACCCTTCTTGGCCCTCGCAAGCCAGTAGGCAAAGTTGTCTTCGGTATCCACTTCTTTCAATTTACCGACCTCTTAAACATTGAACTAAGAATTTCAGCCCTTAGTCCTGCGGCTGCCGTTTCCATAAATTCTAGGGCCTGAATATCATCGTCGAACGTGTGAATATAAACACATTCACCTTCCTCTGTCACGCCCAAAATCATGGATTCCAATAATTCTTTTGGTTGCTTTCCGCGTTGCCTTAACGTGGGTTTTTTTGTGGAGGGCTTCGGCATAACTACTCCGTGTTTTTTTGGATCCAAGACCGCCATTATATAGGATTGCAGTAAGGTAGGTGTTGCCTCTAGCCTTCCTGTAGGCCATCCTCAAATATATCATGCCCCAATGAATGCCGGTGGCGCAATTTGATAGACCGGAAGCAGACCCCCTATATCCAATCCCACGGGCGGTGGAGGGCTTGATCTGCATCACGCCGCGTTCCCCCGCCCTTCCAATCAAATTACATTTAAACCCGCTTTCATGCTTGGCCACTGCTAGTGCCAATCCAACCGGCACACCCTGCCTTGCTGCCTCTGCCCGAACAATATTCTGTACGGATTGACTGCCCATGCCCATTAGAATGGTCGAGCAAAGCAATAGCGCAAGCACTCCTAAGTGCTTTTTCATCCACTTCTCCATCGTTGTTAAAATTCGTCGAGACGTTTGTGCCACCAGAGCAAAATATCTCTGGTGGAGGAAAGCCCCTGCACCGCCACCATGTCATGGAGGAGAAGCTCAAGCACTTTGTGCTGGAGAAGGATCTTCATCTTACGGGCTGCGCGCTGTGCGGCTTCGTCGAGTGGGTGGGTCATTGAGCGTTAATTAAATATTTTCGGGGCATTAGTCAATAAAAAAAGGGGAGAAAATCTCCCCCTTTAATTGTGCCGCAAAATGAATTATTTCTTTTTGCCAAACAAATCCTTAAACTTATAGGCGCGTTCTTTCTGCACCTGAGCCTTGGCACCGGAAGAAGTCATCGGGCCCCTAGAGCCACCCTCCTTCTCATACTGACGCTGCTTCATCTGCTCAAAAGCATTCATCTTCTTGGGTGCCGCCCGAGACTTGTTGGTGGCCTTGCCCGGAGCCTTGGCGGTGACGGTCTTTTTAGCGGTCTGACCCTGCCTTTTATCAAATAGAGCTTTACCATCCTTGGTGAGCTTGGAGCGGTTGATGCCAATGGGAGAGCGGCCATCGGGTGTCATTCGGAGGTCGCCACCAGTAATTCCGCGAGAAGCCTGCTCGGCTTTTGGCTTGTCGGCACCCTTATAGAGGCCATATCCAGCACCGCCAACGGCAGCACCAACAGCGCCATACTTCAGGGCGCTTCCAAGACGGCTGCCCGCGCCCTTATCCCCCACCTTGGAGGCGAAGTTGGCGACTGCACCACCGGGAGCCTTATATTTGGTAACGCCCTTGGACGCCTCTTTATACGGCGTCACGGCCCGGGTTCCCTGCTTGGCAGGAAGGTTGTCGCCCTTCTTGACAAGGGCCCCGAACTTCTCGCCATCACGGGGGGTGGACGGATTGGTGGCGGTGGCCTTGTCAACGCGGGAGGAGAGTGTGCCGCTGTCCTTACGGAATGTATTGCGGGCCTTGGCACCAGCCTGACGCGACTTCTCCAAAGTGTCCATCAATTTCTGACGGCCCTTGGTCATCACGGCACCTTTTTCCGCTGTCTTGCCTCCACTTAGAACCTTTGAAGACACTGCATCGCGGCGGGCATTGATTTTGGCAAAATCTGTTCCTGCTGGCTTGTACTCCAGAGCCTTGGGAACCGCCTTCTCAGCGACTGTCTCGGCAATCTTTGCCGCCGTTTTTCCACCGAAGCGACGAGCAATGGCAGAACCAATCTCAATCGCCTTCCCGCCAAGACGCGCAGCGCCAATAACTTCTCCGGGGCCGGGAATGAAATAAGGAAGTTCCTTGCCGATTTCAGCCACGGGCTGCATCGCCTCGTCAACCTTGTCGCGGGCTGCCTTGTCTACATACCCACGCGGGGTTCCAACCTTGTTGCCAAAGGTGGAGATGGAGCGGCTCGGCGCGGGCGCAGTACCGCCGCCACTATCCTTGATTTCCCCCACCTTGGCCTTGGCAGCCTTGGCAGCGGCAATGGTGGCATCCACTTTGGCGCGAGCATTCTTTGAAAAAATACTCACCCTTGGGGTGGCGCTAGGCTTTAGGGGAGATACCATGTTTAAATCCTTGATGGGGGAGATGAGTGAAGAGAGAAATATTTCCTCAATTTTAAATCATTGTGAAGAAACCCCGAAGAGATTAGAGGAGGTATGTGATAAATGCATATCAGATATGCATGTAGGTACGGTGTCCCGGGAGTGGGCATACAGTGTGGAGGAGGGTGAGGGGATCCACCTTGTTGTGTTTGGAGCAGTTATCAGCTTTGGGAAGGTATTGAAGGTTCTCAAGGACATGAAGGCCGCATACGTAATGGCCCGCTAGGGGGAGGATGTGATCAACATCAAAGCCGGGAGGGCAGTGGGCAATGAATTCGTTGATCCTCACTATGTTGGCCCACTGAGGGAGGGCGTTTCGCTTCATGGCTCGCCTATTTGAGCTTTTTTGACGGCACGCCATCTTCCCCTTTTGGGTTGATCTCCATCGGCTCACATCCTCACGATGTCGAATAATTCCTTTGGGCGTTCGGGCTGTGCGGGCATTATTCTCCGCGTGACACTTATGGCATTTCGATCCTGACGTTCTGCGGGGTGAGATATGCCCCCGTTTGCAGGGCATCCCCGTGTAGTAGAAGGCGGAGTGAAGTGAAATGGCATCTGATCTTTTTTTTGGTAGGTCGTTGATAATAAAAGATCTTTTAGCAGTCACAATGAGGTTTTCCTAAATTTTGCAAATATACCGGGGGCCTATATTTAAACGATTTGTGGAAAGAAATCAAGCCCCCGGGGGTGGTTTTGAATAGGCTAAGGTTTTGTAAAATAAAGGTAATCGGGAGAGGGGAATAATATGTATACAGTATGTGACTCCCGATCTCGCTGCGGGGGGTCTGCCACCCCCACCGGGTGCCTCTCGCGTTCCACTATTCTATGCCCCGAATCGGTGGCGTTTACACGTTCTGATCGCTGCATTGAGCATGCGGCAATTGTCAATTAGCGCATGTCAGCCCGTAAGCTTTTGTAAACGTTGGAGTAATTCAGCTTCAATGCTTTTTGAGTCCACCATTTCGTTCTTAACCTCGACCCGGTCGGTGAGCATGCCAGCCATTTTTGCAGCCAATGCCAGCGCCGATTGCTGCACGGCAGGCGGCACGTTTACACCTTCAGCCAATCGCCACACGTTTTGCCAGACCCGATCCTCCTGCCGAACCGTCAGCACATTGTGTTTCGCCTTCTTTTCGATGAGCAGGGCATGAAGTCGGGTGCTGATCTTGGGGCTAGCCGCCAGTTTTGACGCTTCGCTATGGATTGTGGGTGCCGCCATCCCACTGGTGTCGTACGCAGCCCGGTAGGCCTCGCTATTCGTGAGCCCCTCACTGAGCCTCTGCGCGAATGCCTCCTGCTTTTCCGTGAGCCCGGTGGGCGTTCCTCCCTTGCCTGTCCTTTTCTTTGTGCTGTCCTTCCCTCCACTGATCACTGTGAGGGAGTGTGTCTTGTCATCCATGCTGCGCTCCAATCCCCTCAGTCGCCGGGCGGCTTTCCGGGGTTTCATTTTTTACCTTGACCTTATGGTAACACGCAGCACCGTGCCGCCCGAAACACTCGCCCCGTTTACACGCCTTCACCACTGATTCGGCCAAGCCTTTTTACATATCCCTGAAATCCTCATACAACCTAGGAAACCATTCAGGATCTGGGACAACACTGGCTGAGTCTGGGAATCTTTAATTCAGTTTCTCAATGCCACACCACAATTGTGCCACAATCAGAACTGCTCCGGATGCTGTGTAAACCATTGAAACATCACAACATAAAAATAATTTTTGATCAGCTATTGACAGCCCCTCTCTCTCCCGGCATTGGCGGATCACTACTTGCTGATTTACATCGTTCATCCCTTCTCCACGGAGCCTACGGGCTGCGCCGGGGAAGCTATGCCCACCTTAGAGAAGCGTGGGCCGGGGCGGCCCTAGGCCATATCAGTAAGCGACCCCGTTATTCAAACCACAACGACACATCCCACAGGAGCGGCGCAGAGCGGCATCCGGGGCGCTGGCCGAAACCAGCACCCGGTGGATGTGAACACCTCCCCACCGCCTGAACCCGGCGCGGCTGCACATCATGGTGCAGCGCAATGGCGAACGGCGGGCCTTTATTCCACCATCGCATGCCAGTGGCCATGAGCCCGGCGCGGCCTGACACGCCGCCAGCATGCAAACGCAGCACCGCTCCAACCGGTGCTGCGGATGCCAGAACTGGCCCACATCATGCGGGGAGAGAGCAAGGCCACCGTGCTTTAACGGAGCCAAACGTTTGCAGCAGCCGGGCGGCTTAACTGCCCGGCGCGCTGCTAGCGCCAAACGGCGGAATAAACCGCCGCTTGGTTCTAGCAACGGAGAACGACACTGAAAACCTTGGGAAAACTAGAATTACTCAAAGAAAAAAACGGGGGCCATTGGGGCGAACATCCAGAATGGCCAGTTGCCGATTGGATAAGGTCAGCAACAGATGGCGAGACAAGGCTCGGCTATTGGCAGTGGGTGACGCAACTTGAGGGCATCGAACCCGAACCCGAACATTGAGGCTCAGACCTGCGGCACCGTGTAAACGTGCCGCATCCTGAACCCCCAAACTAGCAAACCCGAGGAGAACGAATATGGAACAGATGCATGATACGCGCGAAGGATGGCTGGGCCACGCCGTGGGCCTGATGGCTCGCCGTCTGGCTGACGCAGGATATAGCCCGCCCGAAAAACTGAAGGTTGGGTGCGGATTTGCACCCGGCTCAAGGGGCGGCAAGAAAATACTGGGGGTTTGTATCGCTCCGGCAGCAAGCAGCGCGGGCAATACCGAGGTTTTTGTGAGCCCGACGATTGAAAACCCGCTCGATGCCCTTGGCACCCTGCTCCATGAGGTGGGCCACGCGGCGGTGGGGGTTGAGGATGGACATGGGCCCAAGTTCAAAGCGTTCTGCTCTGCGCTTGGCCTGACTGGCAAGGCCACCGAGGCTGTGCCGGGGCCCGACACCCGCCAATGGCTGGAGGATGAGGTGCTGCCCATGTTGGGGGCCTATCCTCACGCCGCCGTTGACCCCTCGCAGCGCAAGAAACAGGGCACCCGCATGATCAAGCTGGTCTGCCCTGAGACCGGCTACACCGTCCGGACCACAAAGAAGTGGTTGGCTCACGGTGTTCCCGTATCCCCCGCAGGCTGCGAGATGGTTGTGCAAGAGGATGAGGCTGGCGAGTGATCACGCTCGCCGCTGGGCCCCGGAGTTTCAATTCCGGGGTCAACTAATCAATGCAATGTTTAAACATGGAGAACTAAAATGCTTGTGAATATCAAGCGCGGCAGCGCCGCATCTACCCTCGACGCATTCCTACGTGACGTGCAATATATTCCCGGCGTTGGGAAAACCCGCGCAGCAAGCATCTACGCTGGCGCGGTCCTGTCCGTGACGATCCCCACCGATAAGGCCGACACCGCAACCCGCAATCTGCGCCGCCTTCACCTCGACGGCACGCTGGTGGTGGAGGGGCTCGACGCTGGCAAATCTCAGCAGGCCGAAACGATCGGGCAGGCCGAAACCAAGGTCGAGACTAAGGCAGGAGGCAACGCCGGTAATGCACTGGCTGACGCCTTCAACCGGGTGCTGGCCAATGCCGTGAGCGAGGACACGGTGCGGGCTATCGTCACGGATCAAATCAACACTGCTCTGGCCGGTATCCCCACGGTGCGTATTGAACTGGAGCGGCAGGGCATGGAGCCCGTCAAGGTGGAGGGGCTGCATCATCCCATGTTCGCAACGCTGCTTCGCATGATGACGTGCCGCGCCGCGAACGGCTATGTGCCTAATGTTTGGGTGATGGGGGAAAAATCTTCCGGCAAATCTCACGCCGGACGCGCATTGGCACTGGCACTAGGCCTTGACTTCTACGTCATGGGCACACTGGCGATGGCGCATGAGGTGATGGGGTTCGTGGATGGGCACGGTAAGTATCACTCGACCGCTTTCGTGGATTGCTTCATCAATGGCGGCGTCATCCAGATGGATGAAATCGACAGCTACGAAACAAACCCCACGCTGTCGCTCAACGGGCCCCTTGCCAATAATTACATGACGCTGCCGGATGGCCGCTTTGTTGAGCGTCACAAGGATTGCATCATTATCGGCGGTGCGAACACTTGGGGACTGGGTGCGACCAACGACTACATAGGCCGCAACAAGCTCGACGCCGCCTTCCTCTCACGATTCCCCGCTAAACTGCGGTGGGATATAGACCCGGCGCTGGAGCAAGCCTTCTGCGGCAACGTGAGGTTTGCGGTGCGGGTACAAGCTGCCCGTGCCCGTGCCAAGGCTGCTGGCCTCAAACTGGGCATTGACACGCGCCACACGGCGGCAGGAGCGGCCTACATCGCTGGCGGCTTCACTGAAGATGAAGCCGCAAACCTCACCTACCTCGCCCCCCTGTCTGATGAGCAGCGCAAGATTGTGGAGGGCGTGTAAACGCCCCCACCTATTCACCTCAACCCGTAACATGGAGCATATCAATGTTTGAAACCGTCACAACAATCAATGGCAAGCGCATGCGATGCGCGAAGCTTGAAAGCCAGCGCGAGACCCGCGAGAAGTGCGAGCCAATCTGCGATGATGGGGGATGGCTCGCCTCATGGGTGGGCGTGGGCAGAGGGGAATGTTTTAAGTCATTCGAGACGGGCGACCTCTCCACCGTCCCACAATCCGACAAAATGCTGGCGCTGCTGGAGGACAAATTCGATTTCCCCACCTCACGCTACAAGGTGTTCGATGACGTGGCTGGCGGTGTTCCTAACGTCCCCGCCATGCTTGCTTGTCAGCCTATGGATATGAGGCAGCGCCGCCGTACTGCTGACGCTGCCGCCCCCCTCACTATCTGCATAGATCTCACCTCCAGCGGCGGCATACCAGCCGACTATCTGGTGACGCGCGGCACAGCTATTCTGGCGCTAGCCCGCATCCTTTCCTCGCTGCGCCCCGTGACTATCTGGCTAGGTGCTGGCCTGTCTTACGGGCGTGGGGTTGATGGCTCAACCGCTTGGTTTCAGTTGGAAAGCAGCCCTCTGGATCTAGCCCGCGCAGCCTTTCAGGTGAGCAGCGGGGGCGTGAGCCGTGGGATGCTCTACAGGCTCCTGCAATCCACCTTTGGATGCGGTGGAGGATGGCCGCTCAGTAATGTAGACGATTGGAGGAGGCTTGCTCCCAAGTTTCTCGCTCAATGGTTTGATGGCGAGATTCTATTCGTGCCGCCAGTGTTCCAGACTGATGAGTTCAAGAAGCCCGAGGTATGGCTGGAGCGAATGGTCAAGCAATACGGTGGCCGGGGGGAAGAGGCGTGAGCCCCCCCCCCTACGGGGTTGCCGGGGTTTCAAATTCAAAAAAGAGGAGGCGCGGATGCGCTACTGGATCAAGGACAATCTGGATCATATCGTATCGTATGTTTACACGCGCCGCATGTTTGGCCACCGCTGCGAGGAATATCTGGAGGGTTGCGCTGTATGCGATGCGTGGCGATTCCACGACGATTGTTTCGCAGATGGCAATCTCAACTTCACTTGGAAAAAGGAGAACTAAGATGATTTGGAATCACCGCCTTGTTCGCATCGCTGATGGAGAAGAAACCCTCCTACATCTCTGCGAGGTGTTCTATAACGACGGCGGACAGCCCACTGGGCACAGCAATCCTTTCCTCTGCGGCGATACCGTGGAGGAGATGGAGGAACTGGTGCGCCGCATGGGAGTGGCGGTGAGCCGCCCCGTCCTCAATGACGAAACAGACTTCAACAACCCGCTAGACGTTTAAACAAGGAGAACTACAATGGACCCTAAATTCATCAAGGCACTGTGCCACGCATACGGCAACTATCGTGCAGCCATCTCATGCGTTGACGACAATGCCGCCGATTACCTGTTGCCCTATGTTGTGTCAACCGGCAAGGCCCTTCTCGAATTGCAGAAGGCCCTCGACTTTGAGGTGGCCGATACCAATCAGGTTCGTATCGCAATCGAGCAGTCCCGCGAAGCCTACATTAACCGCCGCTAACACGGCTTCCTGTCACAAATCGGGAAACTCTACCGCCGTCCGGTCAACCGGGCGGCGTGAGGGCAATCCCGCTCACGAAGGAGAACTAGAATGTGGTATGTCGTGCCCCACGGGGCTTCCGTAAACATGTACACCGATCCGCGATTTAAAACGTCAGGCGAGGCCAAAACTCACGCACAGGCCCTGCATGATTCATTTGATTACCATTATCACGTTCTGAAAATTCAGACGGTATGGACAACGCAAACGCTTAAAGAAGTAATGGGAGGAAAGCTGTGATGATGAATAGCTATTGGGCAATGTTGCTAGACGTTACAAAAGACAACGATACCATCACCTACGGCTACACGTTCCGCGACCGCAACATGAGGGAGGCGAAGCTTCACGCCATTGAGGTGTGCAGGGAGATGGGCTGCATACCGCTGCCAGACGTGTATCGGATCAGTCATGCGGAGCATGTCTCGATGGAGAAGTACGTGCTGCCGACAATGATTCTGTTCACCAAGGATAAGGAGGAAGAAGCATGACAAAGCTTCCCAATAGCGAATTCGATGCTCCCGCAGGATGCACGGTAAATGTGGGGGGCGTAATTGTGAGGCTTATCGCTGGCCCGACAGGCGTGGAAATCGTCGCCTACTATGATAATGGCGAACCCCCATACCTTGAGGATTGGCTTCCGTATCAGCCCGCCAGTGAGGATGCAGCATGACCTTCCTCACATATTTTTTGATGATCACCGCCTTTGTCTGCATACTTCTTTACGTTGATGACCCATATCGCAAATAGGAGGAACCCAATGCGAGCCATTCTTATTAACCCGTTTACACGCACTGGAGCCGAGTGATGGGTTTCATCTGGCAATGCTCCAACGACAACGGCGAGTGGATCGACCACATCTTCATGGACTGCTCACCCAAGCGTGACCTGCGCCAGTGGCGCTTGTCCGTCAACACCCGGACAGGCGAGCAGTACGCCTGTCTGCAACGCGCCGAGGACGACGAGGCAGGGTTCGACTTTGACGTGACCCTGCCTCGCAAATTCATCAAGCTGTTAGGGGAGGCCATGTGATGGGTAAGGTCGTATCAATCCCCGAGCGCGATCTGCGCCACATGTTGATGACCCATACCGCAAGTAGGAGGAACCCAATGCGAGCCATTCTGATCAACCCGTTTACACGCACTGTGTCCGATATTGACACCGATGCCAGCCTTGATGATCTCTATGAGATCCTGCAGGTGGAGGTGATCACAGTTATGCAAGTGGGAGCCAGCCACTTCCTCACCCTCGACGATGAGGGGCTGATGAAGAGCAAGATTGAACAAGAGTATTTCCAGCTTAAAGGAATGGACCAGCCGCTGGCTGGAAGGGGTTTGATTTTGGCTGATGAATATGGCGAGAGCCGCCCCGCCACTCTCTCCATAAAGGAGGTGGAGGACAAGGTGGTCTGGCTGGACAAGGAGGGCGTTGACCCTGAAGCTTGGCTGGGTTGGACGATCACCACATTTTAAGTGCAGGGCCCCGGTTAATGGTGATCGGGGCCAATTCCCACGGAGAAAATGAAATGAATAAAGATGCTATTATGAAAATGCTTAACACCGTTTACACAATCGAAATCAAGGGGTCAGCCCTTGGATATCTCCTCACCATTCTTGCGGTTGAACAGGAAAGACTTGACAAAAATAGCCGTCTCAACATTACCAATATTGATGCGGTGATGGCAGCGGTTGCCAACAACGTGGTGGGCAATGATCTACTCCATGCCGCCTATGCTGCCGCTGGCCCCGACTTCCTTGGCTTCGCTATGGGCATGAACTCCGACGCCATGAAAAAGGTGATGGAGGCCACCGACATGGAGGTTGTCAAGGCAGAGGTGGAGAAGGCGCTAAAAAATAACCGAACAGACCGCGACAAGAACCTTCACTAAAAAAAGGGCCGGGGGAAACCCCGGCCTAAGTTATTGGGTATGTGTGTAGAACCGGGCGATAGAGCCCCACCTCATTTAAACAACGATCATTCTCTCACCCTAAGCACGGGCCGTGCTATCCGCGTTTTGCGGAATCCCTCGCCTGTATTTCACCGGCCAATGAGCCGTAGGCGACCAAATCAACATAGCTGTCTTCATGATCCGGCTTCTCTACCAGCCGCGCAATCTTCAACCACGCCATACAAAGCGCAGCCTCATGGGCCTTCACGTTTACACCCAAAATTTCCGACCAACCAGCGGCAATCCGCCGATGCATCTCAAGCGCGTCACCATAATCCTTCGCCCTCTCCCCATCCATAAGATCCGAGGCCGCCTTCATAATTTTCCGTCGATCAAGGCTGCTTCCTATCATAGAAGGTTCGGACATTGTTTCAGCGGCTGGAGCAATAGCATAACGATCAAGCATCATATCCATCTTCACTATCCTTATCTCTATATTCCAAATGCCACACGATCATAGCCACATATCGCGCCACCTTCAACACTACCGGCTCCATCATCCAAGGACAGGCTAAGTGCAAGGCCTCATGTATAATTGTTTCTAACCTGACTCGACCCCGAAGTCTAGTGTCGATTTCAAGAATTGGTTCAGTGGGGGGTTTTTCCGCTGGCTCAGTGTGGAGTAGCTGGGTTGCCTGACCATCAGCGCCATGCCTCATCAGCGGCCTCTCCACGATCTTGGGAAGCCGTCTAAGGTCCACGCTTCCATCCTTACGGAACCCGGCCACACCCTACACCGATCCCGAAGGTCTGTCGTGGATGCGGTGGATGGCTCGCGACAATTCATAGACCGCCAATTCAATATGAATGGTGGAGATGCATTGAGAGTTAACCGGCCCAATACCAATCAACACCACATCCTCAAACTTTCCCAACGCCGCCTTCAGCACATCATCAGCGGTAACATGCTTCTCTTCTGGTGTCTTTTCGGGACCATTTGTGCCGGGAAAATTCACCACCTTGTCATCGCTCATAGTTTGAATTCTCCCTTGTCTCGCGCTTCAAACGACTGATCATCCTGTTGCATCTCGCGATACTTAGTCGTAGCGATATCATAGATAAGGTTCGATTGACCCTGTTTGCCAACCCATGAAAACCGACACTTCCAAACATGGATCTGAGCCACATGGGGGTCCTCCTTTTCTCTATGAACAGTCACTCCGCAGTCGGCCTTTGCAAACCACGCCGCCGATCCCGAGATGTCGTAGCCACCCGGAACAGGGATGCGGCCATCGGCATTGCGCTGAAGCTTGGTCGGATGTGCCACAAACCAGATGTGGATCCCGTGCCCCATCGCGAATGCTTTCACCTTCGTGAGCATGTCTGAAATCCATTCGGTCTCAGACGAATTGCGAGCATCACGACTAATGAAATTATAGGGGTCAATAACAGCACCGCGAATGCCATAACGCAACACAGCAATACGCAGCCTGTCCAGAATGCTATCAAGACCTGTAAGGCCACCGTCATCCTGATGCACGAACGCAAAATGCTCCTGAACGAATGTGTAGGCGGCACGGTAATCATATTCATCCATCCTTTCGTGGAAGCCCTTGAAGAATGGCTTGCCAACGCGCTTAGATATAAGCTTGGAGATGTGTAAACGCGGCTCATTCTCGAAAGAACAAATGCCGAACTTCCACCCCCTCGCTGTGGCCATGTTCACCATGACCTGATCAATGAACTCTGACTTGCCAGACGATGGTATCCCCGTCACGATAGTTACCTGACCCGGCACAACGGTGTAGATTTCATCCACACCGGCATATCCAGTTGACTCGCCCTTCCCTATACCCTTCTCAAACAACTCCCAAACCGACTTCTCAAAATGGTTGGCGTCATAGAGCCCCTCAACAGGCCAAGCCTCTGCCCCCTCAGTGGCCCTCCTAACGGCATCCTTGCCCTGCTTGAGTAGCAGTTCATTGGTGTCCTTGATGCCGTCAGGGAACCTCACCCTCCAGCACTTCTCCTTGCCCACCCTACGCGCAAGCTCTTCTGCGACCGCCTCACCCGGCACATCCATATCGGTGGCAATGATCACTCGCTTGGCTGCGTCAATATACTCTTTTGCCGACCAGAGAAATTTAAACTTCGTGTCTTCTGCCGGGTCGATCTTCCCTTCAGTAAGCTTCATTGAGGCCCCATTGGGGATGCTTATCGCCTTTATTCCAACCTCTGCCATAGCAAGCACATCCATCTCGCCTTCAACAATGATGAGGTCATCACCCTTCTTGATGTGCCGGATACCGAAGAATGAATTAGGGGATCCCTCGCAGGAAAACCTCTTCTCTCCTGTGTAACGCTTCTTTACTGCCACCACCCCGCCCTCGGGGTTGAAATATGGGAACCCAACCACAGCTTGGCCACCAATGTCACATCCCACCAAATCATAGGCGTGTGCCGTCTTGGAGGATATGCCGCGTGTGGTGAGCCAATCAAGGTGGCGATCTTCAATGCCATCAAAATCCGATAGCAACTTGGATGTTTGCGGGGTTTTCATTTGCTGGTTCAGCTTTATGATGTGCGCCCCACCCTCAACCAATCTCACCAGCCCGTGGACGCCGCACTCGGCATGGTAGCATTGATACTTGATTGAGGTTGAGTCACGATTGGTGGATAAACAGGTTTCAGTTTTCTTTTTACGTGTAGGCGAACACCAAGGGCAAGTGGAGCGATGCTGCCCACTCTTTGTGTGGTTCACCAACCATTGTTCTTGATTGGACAACATGGCGTTAAGGAGTTTTGGTGGGTGAGATGAGGGGCTTTTCGGTTATGCCGTGAAGGAGGCAATCGCTCATCATCCAGTAGGCGCGCTGTATTTCCCCTGTTTCGGGGTTTGTAAGTGGGATGCCTTCGCCGTTGTGGTTGTCGGAAACGGGACAATTACAGCCAGCCTCGACAGCTTCCTTGCTTCCGGGTTTTGGATCTTTGATCATCAAATCCTCCTTAAGGACAATAGAAAGGCTAACACACTTAGAGAAGTGTGGTCAACGATTATTTTTTTAATTAAGCTAGGACAACAGGCTGACAATCCCGGCACAATTGCACCAAGATTGTTCCGCCTCCCCAGCTATATCGCAGGGGTAGGGCACAGCTTAGACACCTAGCTATGCTTTGCAGCCACTTTCGAGCGCATGTGTCGCGCCAGTTGCCCCGCTTCTGCATTTCGGACTGCGGCACCCCCTTGGCAAATCCCGTGGTTGGGGTAGGCTGCCACGCCCCACCGTTGACCGTCAACGTAGCAGATCACCAATCTAGCACAGTCTAGGTGGATAGGGCAACACCCTTATTCTTGTCGATATCACCCGTATGTGACTCCACAAAACTTCTCACCATGAACCTGAAATCCATAGCTCTTTTGAATGCGCGCTTTAGGTTGTTGTCTGCGAGGGTTGCATTAAACGCATGCCTCATATGCTCTAATGACAACGATGCCATACCACACACGATTTCAAAGTCCTCCGATTCCACCCATTCAGCGGTTTCTTTGCGTAGTTCCTTGTTTCTTGACGATGCGTCAATCAGGGCCTGCGCCATTACATGTAACCACAACACCCTCTCGGGCTGCAACACTGAGTCGGGCAGTGTAAACAATAGGGAGTAGTTGCTATTTTTTTCTGATCTATCGTTCATAGCCCCATCCTTGTCTGTAGGTTGGCGGCAATCATTTCAAGCTCACCAAGGGTGGCGTTGCTTTTTATTAAATTTGCTTTGAAAGAAATTACCCAAACGTTTCCCGGCACATAACCCATTGACGGATCTATTCTGTCGATGGTGGCCGAGTCTGGTGCCGCGCCCCGACCCCTGTGGCTAAAGTTAAGGGGTATCCCAAGAAGTGGGCAGTGAGATACCGGAGAGAAATCTTTCAGCGTTATGGCAAATTCACGATTATATTTTTTTGCTCTGTTTTTGGCCTTCATCAAAAGACGGGTAATTTTTTTTTCAAAGCTTCCCGTATAACGCCTTTGTTCATTAATCTTATTATAAGTTTTTTTCTCCTCGGCATTCATCACATCCGCTCCACCGTAATGATGGAGTGGGGGTTCTCCTTGTTTAATCCCCAATAGAGATGCTGCTCTTTGATCTGCCTATCGTTTGAATAGATGCACCCCTGCATGAGGTCGAAGATCAGGGATGGGTCTAGGTCTGGGCGGCGGGAGGCGTACCATATGCGGATCGTTACCCTTAAATCCCCCTCCATTAGTGGCTCTAGTAGGGGGCATTGCTGTTTAAACATAACCCCGTAGTTCAGGGCCTTCTGTGATTTGATTAAATACTTGCCCGTCCATCGCCTACCGTTGGACTTTGATGCGGGCTCGCCGTCGATTGTAAAAGTTATTGTTGACTGAGGTAGGATGTTCATATATTCTCCGGCACATGAAAATAACAAATAAGTTTAATCTTCCGGAAGTCATAGTCGCCGCCGTGAAGGATGACGAATATGACAGGGGCGATTCGGTTCTCTCGGTGACGCAACTTATTTCTTCGCCTAGGATAGTCCTACTACAAGAATTAAATTCCCACAACCTTACGGTTGATGTTGTGGACAGGGTTCCGGCGCTGCTTGGCACGGCAGTGCATAAGATCCTTGAAAAGGGGTCGAAAAATATTCCGGGCCACATTGTGGAGGAGCGTTTGTTTGCCACCATCAATGGGTGGAAGATCAGTGGCGCTGTGGATTTGCAGATCGAAAACGCAGACGGCACATGGGAAATCAACGACTACAAAATAACCTCTGTGTATTCGGTTATGGAGGATAAAATTGAATGGATTCAACAGCTTAACTGCTATGCGTTTCTGTCAACTCTGGTACACGGGCGCAACATAAGGTCGCTTAAGATTGTGGCTGTGTTGCGCGATTGGCAGCGGAAACAGGCAGAACTTAAGCCCGACTATCCCCAATCACAGGTGGTTACGGTGGATATTCCGCTGTGGACACTTGAGGACCAAGGACACTTTGTTCACAATCGTGTAAGGGATCATCAAGAGGCTAAAAAATTAGTTGACAGCGGCTCGCCACTCCCATATTGTACAGATCAGGAGCGGTGGCTACGAGGTGAAACGTGGGCCGTTATGAAGGAGGGGCGGAAATCCGCCATTAAGCTACATGACCAAGAAGACAACGCCAAACAACATGCTGAAGAATGTGGATCTGGACACAGGGTTGAACGCCGTCCCGGCACACCTGTACGATGTGCAGGAAACTATTGCATGGTCGCCAACTGGTGCAGACAATATCAAGAAGAACTTGGCAACAGCCCTAGCTAAGGCACAGGCCGAATGCCAGAACGTGGCGATGAACAAAACCAACCCGCATTTTCGTAGTCGGTATGCGGATCTGTCGGCAGTGAGAGATGCAGTTATTCCAGTTTTCACAAAGCACGGGATTTCTGTTGTTCAAGCCCCGACTGTTGACATTGATGCGGGGTTTCACCTTGAGACTAGGCTTATCCACTCCTCTGGAGAAGAGATGGTGTGGAGGTTTCCACTGCCAAGTGATGTAAACAAAATGCAGTCAATCGGAAGTGCAATTAGTTATGCTCGTCGCTATACGCTCAGCGCGATTGGCGCAGTAGCCTCGGAGGAGGATGACGATGGGAACGCGGCCACGCAAAATCCCAATGGTGGGGGATCTTCCGGCGGTGGTGGTGCCCGTGGATCAGCCCAAGCTGGAGGTGCATCTTCAGGCTCGGCAGGAGGTATCGTCCTCTAGCGAGGCAAAGGAATTCGATTGGGCGTCATATGAGGAGTTGATTATTGCAGCCCTCATTGTGCCGCGCAATACGGATAGTCTGGTGGATTATTGGAAAGCCAATATCAACATGCTTGATTGGGCCAAGAAAATAAAGCCAGATGTTTATGAAAGGATTCGGTTGGCGTTTGCTGATCGAAAGAAACAACTTATAGGAGCCCAGTAATGGCTGAATACGACAATACTAACCGCTTCGTGCTTTTCCGTAACAACAAGAAGCGCGATGGCAAGAAGGACGCCGATTTCAACGGCACCTTTACCGATCAGGATGGTAAGGAATACTGGATGAATGCGTGGTCCACCACGCCGTCCAATGGCGGCGAGAAGTTTTTGAGCGGATCTATCCGCATCAAGGAGGCACGCACCGATGCTTCTGCCAAGGTTCGGGGACGCGATGTTGACCTGAACGACGAAGTTCCTTTTTAACTGAGACGCTACGCTAGAAGCGTAGGGCCTGTGGGGTTTCCTCCTTTTCCCGCGACAGGCATTCCTTTCCGACCTGTTGGAAAAAGCTTAGTGTTGGATCTTTCAGATGTTCAATTCTATGGCCTATGACCCCGCAATGCAGGACGCGCCCGCCAATAACGTGATGGCGGGCCCTTCTTTAGGAGGAGATATTTTGAGTGCTAAAAATAAAATAACGAAACGCAGCGTGGGGGCTGTGATGCTGGGGGCGTTGGTTTCGGCCACGCTCCCAGCGTCCGCTGCTACCGCCTATAACTTTGTTGTGCCGCGTGGTGTAAACAAGATCCGTGTTCGTTCGTATCGTAGTGGGCACCAAGTCATGGATACATGGATTAGCGTGACACCGGGACAGGCGTTTAAAATTGACACATCAGAAGGAGGCTAAGATGCTTGAACCTCGATTGGATCCAGATGAAATTGAATACCTCAAGGACTTCATGGCCAACAAGCCTGACGGCACAAAGATGGTTGAGTGGGGCTCTGGCGGCTCAACCACCATGTTTATCCCATACTTCAAGACGGGCAAATTTGTGTCGGTCGAACATAATCTTGAATGGTTTAGTAAGGTAGAGGAGGAACTTAAATCCTCCATCTATAACTCTGAATGCCTTGCCAACTTTACCTACGCCTATATACCGCCGCTTGTGGATATTCGATTCTATGGGTATGGGGTTCCTCATGAGGAGAATCCCTGTTTTGCTTCAGGCTATATCAACCCCGGAATTCTGGAGGAGGGCGAACCTATTGATATCTGGGATTCGGATATTTTCTTTGTGGATGGGATTTGCCGGGGCTCCATCTTGGCCACCATTCGAGCCAAGGCCAAGAAGAAATCCCTACGCAATTATGATGACAGGAGCGGCTGGATCCCGGCAGCCAGCGTGTTTATACATGACTACTATGGTCCAGAGCGGCGCGAGCCTTGGTATGAGTGGGCATCTAGCCTTTACAGCAGGGTGGAGAAGGTGGGCAGCACATTGGCGAGGCTCTATCTATGATAAGTATGAGCGTCACAAAGGTGACAGACCATCCTGACGGTACAGCGACAATAGAATTTGAGATGGACCAAGACACGCTCATTCTTCTGGCCAAGATTGGGATGCAGCATTTAATTGAGAATGAAGCCAAAAAGGTTTTGGATGGATATCCTGACGCCGAAGGGAATAGTAACTCGACAGCAAGAGATGGAGGCGATTCAAATCTTTTTGGGGAAATACCCGGACTTTGATTTTATTGAAACCCCGAAAGATGAGCCCGCCGATATTGACGGGTTTGTCATCAAGGGCGGCACCATTGTATCTGGTGTTGAAGTTAAGTGCAGGATGATGAAATACGATCACCTTATGAATGACTATAAGGGTAGATGGCTTATTACCCACGATAAGATTGAACGTGGCATTGCCGTGTGCCGAAGCCTCGGGATTGATTTCCGGGGTTTTCTTTATCTTGTGCCGGATAGAACCCTGCTGATTGTGAGGCTGTGGGATCACAGAACAGGTATAACCGCAGACATGAAACTTGAAGAAACTCTGACACAAGCCACTGTGAATGGTGGGTCAATTGTTCGTTTAAACGCATATGTGAATATAGCGGGTGCCACCATTGTCTGCGCGGAAAACTAATAGGCTCAGGTCCAAGAAGCGGATGCAGGCAGCCAGAGATCTAGGCTGCTGCATCTGCAAGAACCCCGTTGCGGATGCACACCATCTCCGCACTGTGGGGCACAAGAGGGCTGCATCCCTTAAGAATGGAGACAACTACACAATACCTCTGTGCCGCCTCCACCACGACGAGCTACATATGTTTGGCGATGAGAAATTATTTCTTGACCTACATGGTATTGATGTGGTAGAAATTCTTTGTCAACTAAATGGAGACAAACCATGACCATTACCACTGAACAAATCCCGCCCGAGGTAGTGGAGGCGGCCAAATCTGAATACACCGCGCACATTTACAAGACGAATGCGTCAAACCGAGATTTTACCGCAGCGATGTGTGCCGCCATCGCAGCAGCCCTCAATGCGTGGGAGGGAGCGAAAACCATCCGTGATGATGGCCGCAGGCAGACATACGCTATCCCCGCCATCATCCTCCCCCTTCCGCAGGAGAAAGCGTGATGAGTGACAACATAGTTCCATATCCCGGCTTGACCACCCACGACATAAACCCTGACAAAGTGTTGAAGAGTGCCATTGGCGAGTTGCAAGACGCGATAGTTGCCGGGATTGACATGGACGGTAACGAGTATTTTGCGTCCTCCTACGGCAGCGCAGCAGACACACTGTTTTTGCTGGAGAGGTTCAAGAAGATGCTGTTGGAGGCGCGTGATGAATGACGACTTCAAGGAAGAACTAAAAGACTGCTACGCCGAAATAGAACGGCTGCGGGCTGAATGCCAAGGCCTCGCAGCATGGGCGTGCATTCACCCTGATGGGAAAACCGGGATTGTTTGTGGTGAGGGTGGCTCACAGTATTGCGCCAAGGACGCCGAGATCGAACGTCTGAGGGCGGCGCTGGCCGAAATATCAGAACTCGATTACCCGTACTGCGACGAACCGAAAAACTTGTCAGCAGCCGTCAGGATTGCCCGCGCAGCCCTCGCAGAGGAGAAGCCCAATGACTGACATTGTGGAGAGGCTGCGAGAGAGAAGCCAAAACCTATGGACCACTGACATAGAATTACGAAACAATCAGTTGTTTAAAGAAACCGCCGACGAGATCGAACGGCTGAACAGCGAACTGACAGACGCGCTCACGGACCTCAACACCGCGCGGCAGGATAACGCCAGTTGTACGGCCCATATTCATAACCAAGCCGACCGCATTGATAAGCTTGAGGTCGCGATGCGTGAGATTGACACGGCATGCAGCAACACCGGCAGCTGGAGCCCGGTTGTCATGGAGCGTATTATTGAGCGGGTGCAGGAACTCTCCCGCGCCGCACTGGAGAAAAGCACATGAGCCCGTTTTATTATGAGGCAAAGCTAAAGTTCCCCGGCCTTTGGTTAGACTGCGATGAGTTCAAGAAAGGGATCGTGATGGCTGGGAACAAAGCAGATGCCATCAACAAGGTAAAGTCCAAGTATGAATCAACAGGCGGTAATCCGGTTGTCACGGTCACAGTTTTTGAAACCATTGAGTGAGAACGCACATGAGCGATGAACGATTTGTCCCAAAATCTGTCAGGCGGCACCGCGACGAGTTGCGCACGAGGCTGGAGATGATCGTTGCCGTGTGTGTCTCGGAGTTTTTACAGCAATTGAAAAACGCACATGAGCAATGAACTGAGAAAGCGTGTAACGAACGCGATTCGTAGCTGCAAGACATGGGATACAGCCGCAGACGCCGCCATCGCCCTCATCCGTGCCGAGACGCTGGAGGAAGCTGCGAGTGCTATGGAGCAGAGAACGCTGCGGCTCCGAACGATCTACGCAAAACAAAACAACCAAACGCTGGCACCGTGCGGGGACGCCACCGCCATCCGCGCGCTGAAGGATAAATCATGATTATTACGCTGCCTCACAAGATGATAACGCCTGAGCAGGTGCCTGATGAGGCATGGCAGGCTACTGGCCTGAAGGAGACCACGGCACGCGCCGCACTGGAGAAAAGCACATGAACCTTGACAAAGCCGACAATGCAGCAGCAGCATTTGCTCTTGAGAGACACGGATCTCAAGACCACGGCTGTCTTAAAATTGGGGATCACTTGGCAGATGTGGCCAAGATAGCCATGATCAACTATGATCCTCATGTAAACATCCTTGAGCCGGAACAGGTTATAGCCGCCGCTTGGTTACATGATATAATCGAAGATACCCCAACAACCCTTGAGGAAATTGAGGATAAGTTTGGGGCTCCCGTGGCTAATGTTGTCAATCTCTTGACTGACAAAAATGGCCGTAACCGTTTGGAGCGACACCTCCGAACATACCACGCAATCCGCAATGATCCCGATGCAACCCTAATCAAGCTATGCGATAGGCGTCACAACCAAAGTCGTTCACTTAAACATGGTGAGCGGTGGATGGTTATGTACGAACGTGAGTACAACTACTTCAAGTTCGCACTTTGGACGCCGCACAAGTTTAACAAGCTTTGGAATGAGTTGGATTGGCAGTATGAAGAAATGAAGAGGGCTTTAACTTGGTAAGAGACTTTGCAAAAGAATACCGTGACTACGGCGGCACACCGGAACAGATCAAGCGCCGAAGCGAACGCAATAAAGCCCGCCGCGCTGCTATGGAGGCTGGCAAGGTGAAGAAGTGGGATGGCAAGGAGGTGGATCATGTAAACGCTCCACGCACTGGGAGCCTTGACGGCGTCCCTACCCGCGTGATCAGTAAAACTGCAAATAGGAAGCGCCAACCAAAGAGGACATGATGACCGAGTGGGCAGAGAAGAACACGATCCAATGTGAGGTCGTGAAGATTGCAATGACACAAGACAAGAATGGCCACATCCTCAAGGTGGCCATTCATCCATCTGACTTGCCCAAAGATTTAATCCTTGACCCGCTGGGCTCACGCTATATGATGGTTCTTGCTCGCCTGAACGATCAGGATGAGGTTGTCCCACCAAAGGAGAAGTCGGATGGAGAAAAGGCCGTTGATATTGCTGGGCTGTTGTGCCGCAATAGTCGCTTCATTAGTTGGATGTTTGATTACGGCCACAGCCCCGAGCGCACAGAGGCTGGAGCAATTGAAGGAATTAAATCA
>Ga0209086_10000974_pt1 | contig 23537 bp, 24 predicted proteins | sample M_130207_XF_Meta_FD_187312 | JGI IMG/M metagenome (GOLD analysis project Ga0209086, IMG submission 187312) | Freshwater microbial communities from Lake Montjoie, Canada to study carbon cycling - M_130207_XF_MetaG (SPAdes) (version 2) | ecosystem: Environmental > Aquatic > Freshwater > Lake... | reverse complement strand
TATTTTTTTGTTATAATTAGTTAATGAATTACATAATAATTTCATTATATTTGAACCTTTCTGTGATACCATAAATGCATTAATAAGTACATCACTTCCGGCAGAATAAACAAAATAATCATTCATACATGTAAAATATTTTTCAATATTTTCAACTGGGTAAAGATCTAAATCACAATAAACTCCGCCAAAGTCATAAAGTATAAAATAACGAATCATATCAGCTCGTTGAATAAGATATTCATAGTTTTTATAAAAGTCTACATATTCTGGATAATTTTTTTCTAAATAAGGCAAAACTAAATCATCAGTCCACAATATATAAGTCCAATCTGGATGAAGACGTTGCCATTCTTGTTGTGATTTTTTCCAAGCTTCAGGTACATCTCGTTTAAGAGAAGGATCTTTCCAACTATCATTAATCCATACTTGATGAATAATTTTAGGAATTAATTTTTTTTCTTTATTTGTCTCCATCCTTTTTTTATATATAACATTATATAATCATAATAACATAAAAATAAAAAAAATCCTATAAAACCAAACAATAAAATTCTTTTTGTATAGTTTTTAAAGTATACAGACAATGATATTATTATAATTAATATCGTTAATAATATAGTTATATAATATTTTCTATTTCTAAATACACTATTATTATAGTAATGATTAGTATAATTTTCTAAACTATTACTATTACTATAATCTGGTATAACATTTTTACAATTAAAAGAACATTGTAATAAAACTGGCTCTTCTTTTATATGATTCCATTCTGATGTAACACACACATCTCTCCAATCTTTATAAAATTTATCTAATAGTTTTTCATATTCTTTAAAAATTTTAAAATTATATGTTTTATCTGTATTATACGATGTGATAACAATTGGAATTGTTTCATCTTTTATGTGTGTATTATCATTTGAAAATGTATCAATTAGTTGATTGTTTTCATCAAGATCATACACAAAAATATCAATAAAAGGCCATTTATAATCATATTTTTCCCCTCTTGTTACTTCTTTTATATAATTTTCAATACTATCTATATTTATAGTATCACTTTTAGGATAAAGTTTATAATATAATGAAGAGTTTAATATTGGATTTTTATATTTAAAAAGATTTGAAATATTAGATTCCTTTATCACGTTCTCAAATTTTTCTAAATCTTTTTTATAAATAATAATATCAATATCATCATCATATGAAATAAGTTGTTTAGTTCGACCATATCCTAACATTGAACCACCATACAATGAATAATTAATATGATTATTATCTAATACTTTCCCTACATTTTCTAATAATTCTAAAACGGCTTTCTCTTGTTCTGAATATTTTAACCAAATATTTTCATAAGGATTTTTCTTTTCAACATCAAATATATTATAAAGTTTTTCATATAATGATGTATTAGGACATAAATTGCTTCCAAAATCATAACAATGAATAATAATAGAAGGTACTGTCATATAACGTTTTAATTTATTATTTTCTACAAGAAAATTATCAATAGGTCTTTTGAAGTGTTCTTCAAATGGCAATGCTAAAAATTTTTCTATAAATTTTTTACTAATGACTAATCCATACCCTCCTACTGGATAGTTTCGCGAAGCCATAGAATCTTCTGTAATTTCATATACATAATCTCCAACTTTTTTACTTTCTAAAAAATTATAGTCATAATCAGGTATAAGATTACATGCATTTCTAGGCATATTACCTCTACAATTACCAATCCATACAACATCAAAATCTTTTGGTACTGTTTCTATAATTTCTTCTAATTTTGGAAACCAGTCTGTAAGTGTTACATCATCTTCTAAAATAACTCCATACTCTAAATTTTGTTCAATAATTTCTTTATATGCCTTAAGATGACTTTTATAACAACCTATTTGTGAAGGATTTAATATTTTGCCATACTTTTCTAAATCAGGTAGATTTTTACCATAAACAGCATCAACTCTTTCCCAATTTTTAAAATTATATTTTTTAAAGGAGTTTGACATATATTCTAAACGATCTTTATCCTTTTCTAAATTGATAACAAAAATCTTCATATTATATATATTTATTATTAGTAAAAATAGTTTTAATTCCTAATTAAATAGAAATGTTTTCTATAGAAAACATATGAGTTGTAATTTATGTAAAACACATATAGATATAAATGAACTTTATAGAGATGGTCAACTATATTATTGTTATTTATGTGTTTCTACTAAACGTATTGATGATGAAACCAAATTTTTTCCTTTAAATGAACAATTTAAATGGGATTATTGTGAATATTGTAAAAATATTATTAATCCTAAAATGCTATTAGGATCATGCGATTTTTGTTCATATAAACATATTTGTAAAGATTGTGGTAATAAATATTTTTTTAGACAAAAGTCATCTATATGCTGTTTAACATGTATTCCTCGATTTACATTAATGTTAAAAAACTTACCAAAAGAAAATACAAACAATGATGATGAAGATGATAAATAAAAATGACTAGGTAAAAATTTACTAAACTTAAAAAACTTATTTATAATAAAATGAATCACCGTTCATTTTATTCTATTGAAACATTGAAAAATATAAATATTTTAGAAAATACATTAGGTTATAAATTAGACTCAGATATAGGCATCTTACAAACAAGACATTTTATTAGACCTGATGATGATATTATTTTTGATATTATTAAAGGGTTAGATAAACAGAAATTAAATGAATTATCATGTTTATTTCTTTATATTTTATGTTCTACTAAAATTATACCATTTAATAGTGATTGGTTATCTACACAAGAATTTTTAAGTCCTTATTTGAATAAAATTAAACGTGAATCTAAAAAATCTAAAAAAATAAATAATGATATTGGAACGTTTTATATCAAAGGTCTATCTTATAAAGGAAATAGTTGTTACATGGATAGTACTTTATTTTCATTATTTTTTAACAATCATCCAATCATTGATTATTATTTATTAGAAACAAAACAAACAGAAACTTGTTCTAAAAGTATACAAGAAAATTTAACTACTATCTCTTTATTTATTCGTAATCAATTGGATGATAAAAAAGATGAAATGACATGTATGAATCTAAGAAAAGCTTTAAAAGATTGCGATGATTTACCACAACCTTTTAATCGTACAAATACACAAGATGCAGGTGAATTTTTATTATATTTATTCAACAAGTTTAATTTAACAATTGCTACTCAATATCAATATACATATGCTTCGAATGATAATGAAAAATATATTGAAATAAGTAGACGTGAACTCAAAACGGATCCTGTTATTCAAATTTTATCTACAGAACTTGTTAATATGAGTGATGATACTGAATATTCTCTTTGTCATTTTATAAAAAAAACAGATATTGCTGAATTAGATCCACAAAATCTTTATAAAAAAGATGGTAAAACATATAAATATCGTAAACAAATTACAAAACTTCTAGCGCCTTTTATTGTATTTCGTATACAACGTTTAGGTTATGATGATGAAGGTGAAGAAACATTTTTTAAAACTAAACTTGTTCCATCAAAAGTATTGTTTATGCCAAATGAAAAACAAAAAACTATTTATTCTACACTTACACTTCAATCGATTGTTATACATCATGAGTCTTTTGCCCATTATTCATGTTTGTTTAATAAAAATGATACATGGTATCATTACAATGATTTAAAAGGGATTAAAAAGATTGGTAGTTATGAAAAAATGTTAAAAATGGACCCAAACCCGGTTAGTCATGGTATATTATATTTTTATATGTAATACAACCTTTTAACAAAAGGCCTGCTCTAGAGGAGCGTCTTACCCCAAAGAGGAAACGGGTACCTCACGACAGACTGGCTTCGCCACGAAGTTGAAACAGCTATGATCAGTGCGGGCTTCGCCCGGAAACACTATTTTTTAGTGTAGTTATTTGTTAATATTTTAAAACTAAAAACAACCGTTTACGGCTTCGCCGTGCCGAGTATAGCTTGGTGGTCTGATACATTTATAATATATTTTTATTATAAATAAGGTTGATTTTAAGGGATGCAGTTTTGGGGTACGGCCTTTTGTGAAAAGGCTGTGGTTAATCATCATTTTCACAAAAATCGTCAAATTGTTTCATATAGTCACCATTATTTTTATGCTTTGGATGATAAACTTTTTCACCTGTTTTTATATAATGATTTTTAAACATTCGTAAACCACCATATGTTATACCACCAATATGTCGAGCTGTTTTATCATATAAAGGTTCGTTTAAAGGTGATTCATTTACTGGTTCAGGTTTATTTTCTTCTTTAATCGTTTCTTTAATCGTTTCTTTAATTGTTTGTTCTAAAAGATTTTCATTTTCTTCTTCATAATCAGATAAATAATCATCATGCAATATTCTATTTTCAAGACTAGATGGTAATAGTTTACTTAATTGTTTTCTGTATACATCACCATCTTTATCAATATTTTTGATTTTCTTATATACTTCTTCCAATTGTTTGAGTTGTCTATGTGTCTCTACTATATTAGTATTATCATCTTCTTCAATAAAATGCTTTAAACGACGCTTTAATATATTCAATTCTTGTTTATATAGTTCATCAACCTTACTAAAGCCTTTAGACATTAATTTAATAATAATAAATGCATTACTATCTTCTGTTTCTTTTTGTTCTTTATCTGTAAAAATAAATTTTTGTCTAGACTTATCAGTACATAGATAAAGCGGTTTATCTTTACCAGATAAAAAATGTTTAGATGTAAAGTCAGCCAAGCCTTTTTGAGATTCTAATAAATCTTCCATTGTATAGTTTTTATTAAATGTTTCTTGAATCATTTCTTTTGTTAAAGATAGTATACTTCCATAATTATGTGTTGTTGTATTTGTTAATGTATTATTTGTAGAATTATCTGTATTAATTGTAATGTTTTGTTGTAACGGATTGTTTTTTAAACATACCATAATTTCTTCAATTTTTTGATTAATTTTTTCAATATTACCTTCTTCAGTATTTTTATTTTTTTTCTTACATATTTCAACATGATATTTTAGTTTTTGTTTTGATGATAGTATTTTTGAACAAAATGTACATTCATAAATAACATCAATTTTTACTTTAATAGTTTTTTGATGTCTAACAAGACTATATTTAGTACTAAAATTTTTATTACAATGATCACAGTTATTTAAACTCATCTTTATATATTAAAATATATTTTTAAATTAACATTTTTTTTAACTAAAATAGGTTAAAAATTATATAATTAACAAATATTTTAACTAAATATGTAATATTTTTAAAGCATATAAAGAGATAATATTTATTACTAATATTTTTTATTATTTTTAATTTATTTTTAAACTTATTTTAAGATTAAAAATAAATGTTAACAAAAGTTTAAACTTTTGTAAATGTGTGTGTTGAACCTATTTTATAAAAAATAAAAAGTTGTAAAAATATAAATAATATTTTTTTATAATTTTATATTATTATAAAAAAATATATTTACAAAATTTACAACTTTTTTAACAAATTAACAGTAATTTTTAACAAAAGTTGTTAAAAAAGTTGTAAATTTTGTAAATAGTAATTTAAGACTAAAAACAATATATATTTATAATATATTTTTATTATAAATGAAAGTAATTTTAATAATAAGAGTTTATTTTTGGAATCTTCAAAGGATCATACTTTTGTAAAAAGTTTGTGAATAAAATTTTATTATACGTTATAATTTACGACTTTATTTTCAATATCACTATAATCTTCTCTTTGTATTCCTAAACGATCTGTAAAATGATACCATCTACTTGTTGGTTGTAATTTTTTCCATATCATATCAATAGCATATAAAGATGTATTTTTTGTTTTTTCAAGATAAGGCATGTAATACTCTAGTAAATAAATTAATTTATCAAAAAAATGATTATTTACAATATAACCACTTGTTGTTTGTGCATCAATCACTTTCTTTAAAAATGGATATTCACAATCAACTGACTTTAACATATTATAAGAAATCATACAAATATCAAAATTTACATTTTGAAGTTTAGATATACTATTTTTAAATTCATCTTTATCTACTACAAATGTAAAGTCATCTTCAAGTATTAATACATTTTTATAATTTCTTTCTTTTGCAAGTTTTAATATAGTTAAATGAGATTGATAACATCCAAGTGCTCCAAACTTATTTTTAATTGCATTAAAACGTTCATATTCCAAATTATATGAATCTAATTCATGCTCAATCTTTTCTCTTCTATCTTTTCTTGTATCTAAATTAATATAAAATATTTTATCAAGAAATGGAACAAATTCATTTGGAAAATCATATAATCGTAAACAATCAAATAAAATTGAAGATGATTTATTATTTTTTTTCCATTCTTTAATTTCATCTAAAGGTACATTTTTTTTAATATAATCTTTATACCATGGAAGATGTTTTGCTGTAAAGTTACCTGCTACACGTATATTTTTATTATTATCTTTAAATTTCAAGTTTACTAAACATAAAGTAGTATCAATATCAGCATTATATAATTCATGTTTCTTATTATTTATAGGATATTCCCAAAATTGACTTTCCCAATCATATATTGATTTACCTCTTGTATAATTTTTACATTGTATAAAATTATCTTTATCAGATAAATCCAAAGCAGAACCGACTTTATAAGCTTTATATTGTTCTGATAATTTTAATAAAACTTCTGATGCGTTTAAAGGCATATCTTTATGTAGTTCTAAATCTGGATCACTTAAAATATAAATAGATGGTAAAAGATCTTTACGTTGTAAATAAACTGTATGTCCATAATTATAATCAAGTTGATGAATGGTAATACGATCTCTTAATTCATGTTTAATATTCATAAAGTATGATTTTAATGGTTTGTATGTACTTGCATTATCAATAATAATAATAGGATTTGGGAATCGTTTTAATTGATCAATAAAATTTTTAATAAAAGTTAAACTGTTATAAGATATAGTAACAAATGGTATATCTTTCCAATTTGGAAATAATTTATTTATTTTTTGCATTCGTTTTACATCATCATATCGATCATCACTTTTGTTTCGTATAACAAAGGCATTTTCATCTATTGTATTTACTAGAAATTTTTTGTTTTGTTTTATTTCTTTAGGAGGATAAACTTTACTTAATAAAACACCAATAGATACATCATCAATAATTGTATTGTCTAATTCAGATTGATGTTCTAATAAATAATTTACAACATCATTACTCATAATAATAGATGTACCAGAAACATATTTAGTATTTCGTATTTCATTAATATTTTGTTCATTAATACCAAATGGTATATCTAACCAATTTAAGTTTAATTGTTGTGGTCCACTATAACACTTTTCAAAAGTTAATTCTTGTAAAGGAAATTTATCAAAATTAATAACAGATGATATATTACTTCTTATAAGAAAATCAAATTGTGTTTTTAAAGTATTTACACAATAATCAGTTGCAATAATTGTTTTATTTAATACTTGTGGTATAAATCCTTCAGTACCTTTTATATATATACAATTATTTTCTAATATAATATCTTCTTGTTGTTGCCGATATGTAACAAAATAAAAAGTTACAAAATTATTAAATTTTTGTAAATATATTTCTAACTCTTTTTTCATTAGACGTTCATGAGTTTCATTTTCATTATAAATAATAATATTTAATAGTTTTAAACTAGAATCATTAAAATTAAAGTTATTTATATCTATATTATCTTTATATTCTTTCAATATATTTTGTGTTAAAGCAATATGACTATCTGTATGATCTGTATGTATTGTACTATCCATATCAATATTATAAGGTACAAGAACACTAGGATGAAGTATAATAGTAGATGCATTATCATATAAGATACTATCTGATACTCCAAATATACTACTATCTTTTTGTAAATAAAAAGGATTAATACCTAGTTTTGAAAGCACTTTTTCCATACCTTTTCTGTTAATTACATATGCACATGTTGATCCAGCCATTTTTCCATTTTTATGTTCATGATAAGTATATTTATTTAAGCGTTTGATAGGTTCTTTTAATATAGATGAATCTATATGAACTAATTGAATAATTTCCCAATTTTTTGGTGCATGTTGAATCAATTCTTCAAGTGACGTATCAAGTATATTTGTCATGTCTATATAAACATCATCTTCCATAATAATAGCAATTGTTTCATTGTTCTCATAAGCTGTTTTAATAGCACATAAATGAGACAATATACAACCTATTTCTGAATGTGATAAACTATCAAACTCATTTTTGAAACTAATAAATTTGTTATTATCGTTATTATTGTAAGGTATTTTATCCATATTTTTATTTAGTATTAATTTACCGTTAACACCAGGGACACGTTTAAAATCTGATACATTATTAGATAATTGAGAAAGCATCCATTGGTTACGTTGAACATCTTTATCCATATTAATATAATAAACAGGTATGTTTATAAGTTGTTTACGAGGATATAATTTATTGTATATATTGATTTGATCAATATACTGAATAACATCTGTTCTATTTTTTGTATGTTTATATTTTTTATAAAAGCATTTTGCTATAATATACATTACTATTAATACAACACAAATAAACAAAATAACAATTTCTTTTCTCATTTTATTTTATTTAAACAAAATGAATTATTTTTAAAATATTTCTATTGTTAAAATTTAATAATAAAAAGAGATAAGCCTATCAAATATATTAAAAATATAATAATTATAATTTTTATGGATGGTGATGTTGTATATTGTAATATATTAGTAGTATTATTTGCAATATTTGATTCAAACTCATAACAATGTGTTACAATAGAAGGAATAGTCATATATTTTTCTAATAATGGATGTTTTACATATACCATATCAATTGGATCTTGTAAGTTATTTTCTCTAGCAATATTTAATGCAGCAAAAGCACCTTTACGACTTACTAATAAACCATATGCACCTACTGGATGGTTATCTTTATAAGGTATAGAAGGTAACTTCCATAACATATCAGTAACTTGAAAAATAGTATCTTCATTTATATCACCACTTACATCATAAGAAGGAATAGGATACATACTACATGGATTTCTAGGCCATTTTCCCCGACTATTTCCAATCCAACATATATCCATATTTATACGAGTATTTATTATTTTATCAAAAACATGATTTGAAAAAAGAGATGTAAGATGTACGTCATCTTCTAATATAATTGCATAAGGAACATTATCATCAATAATATTTTGCAAAGCTTTCATATGACTTAAATAACAACCAGCTTGTGCTTGTGTTAAACGACCGCATTTTTGTTTATTTATTTCATAACCATCTATAGCTTTAATAAAACTGATATTTTGTTGTTGACTCTTTTGTAATTGATATAATATATGATCATAACGTTGATTATCTCTTTGTAAATGGATAATATAAATTGGTATCATTTATATTTTGTAGTTTTTTAATTGTTTTTATTATTATAAATGTCACGATCTCGATCTATGTCACGACGATCACAATCTAGGTCAAGATCAAAGTCTAATAGTAAAGATGCAGAAAGTCTTAAATTAGCTGATCCTAAAATAGTTAAACTTTTATACCAAATGATGTATGATGTTCATCAAATTTTTGGAAATAATAAAATTAAATATTGGGTAGATGGAGGAACATTTTTGGGAGCAGTTCGACATGGAGGTATTATCCCATGGGATGATGATCTTGATATTGCAATGTTAAAAACAGACTTGAAAAATTTTCTTGCATTACAAGATAATTTTACAAATTGTGGTTATTCAACCGCAAAAACATGGTTTGGTTATAAAATTTTTTATAGCGATCGTAAACCACCAAAAGGTTCGGATTATTCTTTTCCAAATCTTGATATATTTTTATATAACAATGCAAATCCAGAAAACAAATATGAATATACATATAAACAAGCACGAGATACATGGCCAAAAGGATATTGGGAACATGATGAAACATTTCCTTTAAAATTATATAATTTTGGTACATTTAAAGTATATGGAGCAAAAGATTTTAAACATTATTTTGATCGTTTATATGGTAAAGATTGGAATAAAATAGCTTATCGTGAATATGATCATGAATCAGAAGAATTTGTAACTGAAAAAAAGATAAAAGTAAAATTAACTCCATCTATGCGAAAACCTGCGCAACCAATGGATGTAAAAGAACGTGATTGTGTTAAACATTGTATTACAAAAACTTCAGCTGAAAAACTTAAAAAGTTTGATGCAGAAGCTTGGGAACAAGAAGAAACAGAAACATGTAAAAATGAAAGTAAATGTTCTAAAAATTTTAATGTAAAAATGCCTGTTTATGTTATTAATTGTAAAATGCATGTAGATCGTTTTGCAAAGTTTACAAAACATGCTGATAAAGCTGGTTTAAGTGCTTGTCGTGTACCATGTGTTCTTGGTAAAAAGTTTAGTGAAGATGAAATATGTAAACTAATAGAGTCTGGTATTGTTTCTAAAAAAGCTGATATGACTCAAGTAGAAATGTCAATTAATATGTCTCATTATAACTGCTGGCAACGTTTGATAAATTCATGTATGGATTATGCTTTGATTTTAGAAGATGATATTGAAGTTAAACCAGATTTTATTAAAAGAATTAATGAAATTATGGAAGAATTAAAAGAAAATGATTTAGATAATTTTTCTATTTTACATTTGTGGAATGGTAATTGGCAACAAACAAAAAGTAAACATAAATCAATGCTATCTATTTCTGATAAAATTAAAATTGTTAAAGAAACTGTTGAATATAATGCAGGCGCTGCTTCTTATATTATTTCTGCTAAATATGCAAAATATTTAATGAATCATTTTTTTCCTATAAAAATGCCTCAAGATATCTTAATTGGATCTTTTGTAAATAAAGGTAATCATTTATCTTTAAAAATGACACATGATAAAAAACAACAATGTTATCTTTCCCCATTATTAGATATGCCATGCGGTGGTGAAGGTGGAACTGGTGCACAAACTACACAAACATATAATGCTCCTACTGTTAAAACATATAATTGTGAAAGTTGCCCAAGCCCTAAAAGATCTCGTAGTCGTAAATAGTTTAAGGATTCTTATATTTATAATAAAATTATTATAAATAAGATTAACTTAAGGAAAGCAAGTACCTTCTATACATGCACTACCAGGTCTGCAATAACATTGATCAGTTTCGCAATTATCATAACTAGAACATTGACGTAAAAAAGATTCTTTATAATTATAATTATAACATTGTACTAATAGTAACGTATTAAATAATACAATAAATAGTATCAATAATAATATAATATTCATTTATATAATATGATTTATTTTTATTAAAAAGAGTTATAAATAGATAAATTTAATAAAAAATGCTAGATACTATTTGTGATGTTTTAAAAGAATCTTACAATCGAAAATGGATTAGTTCTAGAGATGGAAATGCATCCTTTCGTAGACAAAATGAAGATTACTTATATGTTACACCAAGTGGAGTTCGTAAACAACATTTACATTCTGAAATGTTAATTAAATTGAATGTTACTAAAGATAATAATAACAAATATGGTATAGTATATAGTAGAGATAATACAGATGATGAACAAAACAAATTAATAGGATTAAAACCAACTGGTGAATTAATTATGCATCTCTTATTACAAAAAAATAGTAATGATAATCGAGTTGTATTACATTTACATCCAACTTATATTATAGCTGCTATGTATGCCGGTATTGATTTACAAAATATCTCTACCGTTTTTCCTGAAATAAATAGATATACACGAGTTGGACCAATGGTTCCTGAAATACCTCCCATTAGTGAAGAATTAGCACTACATACAATTAAAGCGTTTGAATTAAATGATGAAACAGGTGAAGTTAAATATGATATAGTAGGATTAAAACAACATGGAGTTGTTATTATCGCAAAAGATGCATGGACTGCATTCGAACATTGTGAACGTTTAGAACATATTTGTCAAATCGTATTGGCAAGTGGTAAATTATAAAATCAATTAGTTAATAAATTAAATGTAGATAGCTTTTTTACACCTTTTGTGTAAAAAGATTTGAAATATAAATATAGTTCTTATAATAAACATATGATCAATTATGTTTAAAACTAAAATAAATTTGCTGAAACAAAAAATATTATTTTTAGGATATGGAGCTGTTGGAAAATGTGTATGGAATTATTTTGATGATTATTTTAGTTATCATAAAAAAAATGTAGTATTAGTAGACAGAACATTAGATGCTTTTTATGGACCAAAATTAAATAATGTTAAAAAAATTGTAATGGATGTTGATGCTTCAAATTTTGAAGAATTAATAAACGATATTGGCTTTAAAAAAGGAGATATTATTATTGATGTAACGACTGCATCAATGACTTATTATTTTATAAAACAATGTCTTATCAAAGGCTTTTATTATATTAATACAAGTATTGAAGATGAACATGATCAATTACTTGGTACATCTATTGATTGTCAACAACACACTATAATGGATATATCAAAAGAAGTAATTAAAAAGTATGGTAAACCTACTAGTACTGTTCTTACAGAATGTGGACAAAATCCAGGTCTTATTCAACATTATGTATTATATGCATTAAATAAATTAAATCAATATACTCGAATGAAAGAAGGAAAAACTAAAAAAAATGATTTTAGACCAAAAACAATGCAACGTGTTATAAATGATTATAAAATAGGTACCATTTTTATGAGTGAAATTGATAATATAAAACGTAACTCACGTGTTCCACTGGATCCAAAAAAAATTCATAATACATGGAGTGTAGCAGGATATGTATTTGAAGCACTTGATAAAACTGAACTTGTTTACGGTAAAACAAATAATTTTGTTCAACCTATTATCCCTAAAAAAGATGTTTGTAAATTAACAATGAAACTATACCCATCAGAAGGAGAACATCAAGTATTATTTTTAAAAGATAATGCTTTACATACAAGTTTAAATTCAATATGTCCAGTGCTTAATGAATTAGGTGAAATAGAATTTGTTAATTATCGAGGCAAGTTAATTCATCACGGAGAAGTTTTTGAACTTGCTCGTTTTTTTGGTGAGAATGCACCTTTTATGTCATATGTCTATAAAAATAGTCCATATATTGATCAGTCTATTAAAGATTTTTTTAAAATAAATCCTGGGAGTAAAGAAAATGATTTAAATTTATATGTAAATCAACATGATACATATCAAGTATTTGACAATATTAGTAAAAATGGTCAAGAAAGTGATCAATTAACAGGACATGATAGTATTGGTTGTACAATTTTTTGTGGTGATGATAAGATTGATAAAATTTTTTGGTGTGGAACCATTTTAAGTAATACAGATGCTAATGTTAAACCAGAATTTACACCTACAATTGTACAAGTTGCTGCTGGAGTTCTTTCTGGTTTATCTTTTATATTAGAACATGAGCCAATGGGTTGGATAGAACCAACTAATATTGATACAACTTATATGTTAGAAAAAAGTGTTCCTTTATTAGGAAAGTTTTTCTTTACAGAAATACCTGTTGAACAATTTTCAGGTTCTCTTATATACAAAAATAAATAATAACACATTCACTATATTAAAATATAGTGAATAATAAGACTTATTATATTTATAATAAACGTTCTTCTCGTAAACGTTTCATTAAAAAGTTTTTAACATCTCGTTCTTTGATATGATAAGGAACTTCAATAATTTTTATTCCTATTTGTTGACATTTATGAGCTTTCATACGATCTCTTTGTTTTTGATCTGTAAAATGTTTTTCTGTAAGATGATATTTAGGAGTAAATTTATAATGCTGAATACCTTGAACTTCTACACCAAAACCAAGATTTTTATTAAACAAATCAATTTCTAAATTATGTCCTGTTAATGGATTCTTTAAAAAATTAGGACGAACTTTCCAAAATGGTTGTTGATAGATATCTTCTAAATGATATTTAACTAATAATTCTAGTTTACTATCACGTACAGTATGTTGTCTGTAATTGAAATAAGGATCTTTTGGAGGATCACCAAAATCAAAATCTCGTTTTTTTTGAAAATTACCAAAAAATTGTTTTTGAGTATATGTTCCTTGTTGATTTGTAAACCAATTATATAAAAACAATACTATTATCATAACTGCTGCTGCAATTGCTAATCCTTCAAATCCATATTCATTCCATAATTGTTTATATTTTTCAAACATATCTGATTTCTTTATTTAAAATCTAAAAATAAAATATAAGTAAGTGATTATAAAATTGATAAAATATCAATATATGTCTCAAAAACATAAAATAATGTCATGTAGTGGACTTGATTTATTACCTGATACACTTATTTTTAATATATCTAGTTTTTTATTACCAAGAGATTTATGTCGTTTTCGATACTTATCAAGTTATTATAAATCATGTATTTCTAATTTCTTATTAATAAACTATAAAACTATAGAATTAATTGATATAATATGTCCAAAATGCGGAAATGATTGGATTAATACCGAAAATGATTTACATGGTTTTAATGATATTGATAAAGATGATTATTTTGATGTAATTGAACGTAAAAATAATCTTTCTCAAATGAATTTAAATGAAACTTCACAAAAACACTTATTGTGTTATGATTGTGAAAATCAATGGGCTGACACTCTAAGTATTTCTTCATTTAAATTAGCTCGAATATGTAATTATCAAGTTTATACCGATTTTTATAATACAAGAATGCCATGGGCTTGTTTAGTAAAAATTAAAAATGGTGAAAAGATATGGAATCAATATAATGTATTATGTATCCCTCCAATAGTGTATTATTTTAGCGAAGATGAGTTTGAAGATGAGTTTGAACATGAGTTAGACTTAGACGATGATGAAAATAGTATCGAAGAAGAAGATTATTATAATAATGAATACAACCAAGATTATGACAGTTATTAATTAATCTAAAATTGATTTTATTCAAATAGTAGAATAAAATAATAAAATAATAAATATGAATCATCAAGATTGGACGCCTGTTGTTCTTAAAAAATCTAAACAACCTGTTAAACAGCAACCTAATATTGTTCATGTAAAAGAAGAAGATGGTATCCCTCAAAAAGTTACTCATTTTGAAAGAAGTTTTTGTTTAAAAATTGCTCAGTTACGTAATGAAAAAAAATGGACACGTAAAGACCTTGCACAACAATTGAAAATGACTGAAAATGATATTGCAGATATTGAAAACTGTAAATCAACTGTAAAGTATAATGGAGAATTTGTAAACAAATGCAAACGCCTATTTGGCAACTTTACATGGTAAGATGAGATTAAATAAAATTGATAACTAATTTATAAAATAAATGAATGAAATAAAATGGGTCGTTATTACCAAGGAGATATTTCTGGTAAATTTTGGGTTGCAGTGCAAAGTAGTTTTGATCCATCATATTTTGGTGTAGAACCTACCCAAGAATATGAATTTTATGGATGTCTATGTTGTGCAACAGATTATATTAATAATTGTTCAACAGAAGAAGAAAAAAACTTTTTATTTTGTAAATATTGTTACAAAACATTAGAAGAACATATAGAACAAACAAAAGATGATCGTTACTATGAAGGAATTGAAACACAAAAAACATGGCGAGCAGATGAAGCTGTTCTTTATTCATTTTCACAAAATAATTTAAAAAAAGTTACACAAGCTGTAAAAAAATTAGAAAAAAAATACGGTAAATATATGAATGATTTTAGTATTGTTGATGATGATCAAGGAGAAATTGAATATGAATTTTCAAGTTCTATTTCACTTGGTAATGATAGTGAAGGAGTTGCAAGGTTGTGTTTAGGAAAACAAATTTTATATTGTCTTGAAAAAAATGGCACATGTACATTTACAGCTGAAATCTAAAAATTATTAAAAATATACCAGCTATGTGAAAATATCAATTAAAGATAAGATACAATAAAACATGAGTAAACTAAATAATTCAACATTTGCTAATGAAAATATTACAAATATAGCAATTGTAATGTCAGTTTCTTTTGCTATTGTATTATTTATTTGGGGCATTATACACTATTGGGATAATATGAAAAAGTGTTTTGCTAAATGTATACGTAAAAAAATATCGATTGCTCCAACTTCATTAGAAGAAATAAAAGAAGTAAAACAAATTGAAATAACAAATTGAAATAACAAATTGAAATAATAAATAATATCTATAACAATAAATATGATTCGTATTTATTGTGGAAATAATGAATTAGAACCTAAATTATTAAATGGTACAAATCGATTAGGAACTCGTTATGAATGCTTAAAACAAGGTTATGGTAGAGGGTTTCATGAACCAGTTAATATAAATTTTTTATCACCATATCGACCTATTGATGATCGTAAATTTTATTGTGGTAATGAAGATGACTTACCAGATGGTTATCATGATTTTGGAACATTACATTCATGTTCTAATACAGGTTATGGAGCTGGTAAACGTGCCAAAGCATTAAAAGAAGATAAAAAGAAAAAGAAGAGTGTAAAAAAGAGTGCAAAAAAGAGTAAACGAAGTGTAAAGAAGAGTGTAAAAAAAAGTAAACGAAGTGTAAAGAAGAGTGTAAAAAAGAGTGTAAAGAAGAGTAAAAAATGATAACCACTAAAAAGAATTTGATAAATTTTTTAAAAAAGATGAAGCAATTAACTCTTTTAGTATTTATAATATATTTTATTATAAATATGGTAATTTTAAACTTTAACTTTATTAGTAATAGTTCATAGCTTTCATATCAACATAACAATTTTTACGACAATCTCCATTACCATTACAATCTATTAAACATTGTTGATAAGCTTGTTCACGAGGTTGTTCAATTGATTGATTATTTTTTAATAATTGAAAATAACGTTCAACAAAAAAACGAGGTTGTAAATGAGAAGGTGGAAGAGCGAGTTTAACAGCTTTTGGATTACGACCGGCATTTTCTAAAATTTGAACCATATAACATTCAATCATTTTTTGAAGACCTGCTTGATGAAAATCGCAAAATTGACCATAATAACGACGTATACTATTCATTACACAATCACGAACATCATTAACATTCTCATGACCATATAAATCACTACAAACTTGTACTGGATTAACATAAAATGTATGACCACCACTCATTTACTTTATAAAAAAAAAGTAAATATTTTACAGCTTTTTCACAAAAAGCTGTACCAAAAACATATCATACCTCAGTATGGGCTTTAACAATGAATGTATATTTTAACCTTAAACCAGTGGATAATCTAGAAATTATTCGTTATCACTTTCATAACTACTGTCGGAACTACTTTCATAATTACTTTGTTTACCTTCATAATTTTTAAGAATAGATAATACACCTAATACAAGTAATCCAATAGCACTAGAAAATAATAATGAATATATTAAAGATATACGAAGAGATACAACTTTTTTATTAGGATTATTTGATTGTTCCAATACAAAATCAGGTTTTATGTACATATAATAAGACATAAGAACAACAAAGGCTACAAATGTTGATATAATAGCATAAATGGATGGATTCATTTTATTAATAGGTTTTTATTTTTGAGTTTTTTTATAAAACTATTTTAAATAATCAAAATTTATAAAAATGACATCAAGTGAATCAAATTATCGATTTTATTGTAAAACAACTGAAGGATATATTATTAAAATTCTTTCAGAATTATTACAAAATAATATTAAAAATGGATGTTTTATTGTAAATGAAAAAGGAATGTATTTTAGAATGACAGATAGTAATCGACGCGTTTTAATTGATTTAGAATTAGCTTCTGATCACTTTAGTACATATAAATTTAAGGAATCCAAGGGAAAACAACTTTCTATTGGATTAAATTTATCACATTTTTATAAAATGTTAAAAAATATAAAAAAGAAAGATAGTTTAGCTCTTTTTATTGAAGATGACAAAGAAGATGATTTAGGTATCCGTGTTATTCCAAAAGAAAAAAATCGAGTTACAACAAGTTATGTAAAAATACAAAATTTACAAAGTCTTGATATTGATATTCCTACCGATTACAAGAAACCTATAAATATTCCAAGTAATGAATACATTAAAATGATTAAAGACTTAAATAATATGGGTGGAAATATGATTACTATTTCATCAGGTATTGGGTTTTTAAAGTTTAATTGCAATAGTAATGATATTTATAGTCGTGAAATTATATTTGGTGATAGTGAAGAGAAGTTTGATATTACTTGTATACAAGATTTTGATACAGAACAACTCTATCGTGTTTCAAAAATTTCAGGATTGAGTACAATGATTCAAGTATATCAAAAAGCTGGGTTACCTATATATTTTACAAGTAATATTGGTAATTTAGGTAAAATATCTATTTATATTAAAGATAAAAAACAAGTACAAGAAGAAGATTTGGGTACAGCTGATAATATTGAATATGATGACGATGAAGATGAAGAATAATAATACAAGCGACGCTTTAAAAAATTTTATTTAAAAAATGTAAATGAAATAGAAAGAAAAAAATTCTTATATATAAAAAAGAAAGATGATATATTATCTTGAATCATTTGATTTGGATATGAAAAATAAACAATTACTTCCAAGTATGATGCCTGAATACAAAGATAAAAAATTTGTAGTAATGGTTAAAGCAGAATGGTGTGGACATTGTCAACATGCAATGCCTGAATATCAAAAAGCATGCGATGAAATGAAAAATGACAAGAATGTTTTATTTTGCTATGCTGATGTTACTGGTGAAATGGCTGAAGAAAAAGAAATAAGTAAATTAGCAAGAGATTTTTTTGATGGATTTCGAGGTTTTCCTAATATTTCGGTTTTTCAAAATGGAAAAGAAATTGCTAAACATTCTGGACCACGTGATGCTAATGCATTTATGAATTTAGTAAAGTAAAAAGTAAATGTTCAAAGGTGTAAATACAAATTATAATAAGTTATTATAATTTACAATTTAGAGAATTAATTAAATATATAAAAGCTTGTCTGAAATAAGTTTAAAAAATGAAAAATATAAAATTAATTTTAATCATGATTGTCAAGAACGAATCAAAAATTATTGAACGTTGTTTTGATTCTGTTCTTTCTATTATCGATGGAATTGTTATTTCAGATACAGGTTCAACCGATAATACAGTAGAATTAATTGAATCTTATTTACAAAAACATTCTATGCCTGGAAAAGTATATCATGATGAATGGAAAAATTTTGGATATAATCGTACAAAAAGTGTAAAAAATGGACAAGAATGGTTACAAACAAGTAATTTTGAGACAGATTTTTCTTATTTTATCACAATTGATGCAGATATGATTATAAAAATTGAACCAACTTTTGTGAAAGCGCAATTAAAAGAAAAAGAATCATGGTTATTACTACAAAAAACATCAAATTTAAAATATTACAATAAACGTATTTTTCATTCAGCTTTTCCACTAAAATCAATTGGTGTAACACATGAATATTGGGGATGTGATTGTCCTATTTCAGATGGAAAATTAGATCAAATTTATATTGATGATATTGGAGATGGTGGTGCAAAAGCCGATAAGTTTGAAAGAGATGTACGTTTATTAACACAAGGGTTGATAGACGAACCAAATAATGAAAGATATTTTTTTTATTTAGCACAAAGTTATTCTGATGCTGGAAATAAAGAAGAAGCTATTAGTTGGTATAAAAAACGAATTGCAGCAGGTGGATGGGGTGAAGAAATATATATTGCTCATCAACGTATTGGTGATATTTATATTAGTTTACAAGAATCTGATAAAGCATTATTTTATTGGAGTTTAGGATATGATTATTTACCAACACGAGCAGAAACTTTATTCCGTATTATTCATATGTATAGAATAATGGGTAAAAATAAACTTGCAATGTTGTATTTAGAAAAAGCATTAAAAATAGAATATCCAAAAGATCAAGTTTTATTCATTGAATATCCAGTATATCAATATCAATTATTAGAAGAATTAAGTATTAATGGATATTATACAGATAGAAAAGTAGAAGGATTAATTGCATGCGAATATTTAATTCATTCCAATGAAAATATACCTGAAAATATAATACAAGGATGTCTTGCAAATTTATTTTTTTATATACCAAAACTAGAAAGTATTTTTTCAAAAAAACTATCTATACCAACTGTTTATCCATATTGTTCATCAAGTGCATCTTTTATGTTGTCTGAAGATAAAAATAGTTATATTGGTAATGTTCGCAGCGTTAATTACAGTATATCAAAAAAGTTTGAATATTCTATTCGTGATGAAAATAATCATGTGAAAACACAAAATATATGGGTTGAAATAGATTCAAGTGGAAAATTAGTAAAAGATTATCAAATTGAATGTAATATAAATCCTTTACGAGAAACACATATTAAAGGTTTAGAAGATATGAGATTATGTATGGTAGAAAATAAATTATATGGATTAGGTGTTACATTTGAATATGGAAATCATAATCATCCATGTGTTGTACTTTGCAAATTTTCTAAAAATAAGGAGTCGTCTAATTATTATATTGAAAGTATCTTTCCAACCAATTATAAATCAACAGAAGTTCAAAAAAATTGGGTTCCTTTTGTAGATCCAAAACATCCTACAAAGTTATTAGCTATTTATTCATATCAACCACTTACGATAGTAGAGATTAATAAAAAAAATGGTGATACAACAGTATTTTTAGAAAAAATAAATCCTAATTTTAATTTATCGCGAATTCGTGGTTCTACGTCACCTATTATTCAAAAAATTGGATCAGACTCTTATTGGTTAATACTTGTTCATGAAGTATTATGCCGTGATACACGAAAATATTATCATCGATTTTTACAGTACACACATGATTGGAAATTTGTAAAAATGAGTATACCTTTTTATTTTAATGAATTATTTGTAGAGTTTAGCTTATCTATACTTTTTGAAAAGAATAATAATCTTACTATTTTTTATTCAAAGGAAGATAATAGTACAGAAATGTTAAAAATAAATAGCAATGATATCCAGTGGATGCCAAGTGATATCCATTTATGGTTGAAAGATACATTTTAATCGTTTTTTATAAAAATAACAAAGCAACTGAACTTGCTAAAAGTAAGTCTATTTATAATAATTTTAAAATTATTATAAATAAGGGTAAAAATGTACTTACTAGCCTTTGTTAGGTCTAAAAAGTTGCTAATGTAATAAATAATGCAGAATTATATTTTAACCCAGATCGTGTTGGTGAATTATTTCTATTTCTTACAGTAATTTGTAGTTGTAAATAATTAGGATTATCAGGCAAAGATATATTAAATGGGTTAAAACTAGAACTAAAATTTCGAGTAATATCAGATGGATAGTCTGATGATAATTCTATTGATGGACCAAACTGAATTGGTGAAGACAAGCTTGTATGGCATTCTGTAGGGACTGCGTTAGGGTCTATTGTATTAAATAATTTTATAGTAATAATTGCGTCATGAATGTTTTGACTATATGATGTAATTGCATGTACACTAGTTTTTTGTACAAATGGTATTGAAAACACCACTCCATCATATAAAACATCACAATACTGATTACCAGGTGTTAAATAATATGTACCGGGAGTTATATTACCTATAACAACAAAATTAAATGGACCACCAGTTGCAATGTCTTGTTGTATAGTTGCAATATCGTGTTGTATAGTTGTAATTTGTGCTTTAATTTGTTCAATGTGATTTGGTATAATTGCTGGTGGCACAAATTGTCCGTTCACAATTGTCCAACCATCCGCTAATAATAACTCTGATATTGATTTTTGACTATCAGATGGGGTAGATGTTATTTGAGGTGGTGTAAAAGTCTGATTTTGTTTTGAATATGTCCAATTAGTTCCTACATTATCTTCGCATTTAACATATATTTCCCCAGATTCAGGGGCAAGTGGTTCATTTACAGACTTATCAAATAAAACAATATTTAAAATATTATTATTAGAAGGATTAATTAATGCGTAGCGTTGGATTGTACTCATTTTATCTTATCTTATAAATATTTTAAGTTTTATTTAATAATATCCAATTACAGCACAAAATCCAGATCCACCAGCAGTTGCTCCATCTGTAGTAGTACCAGATGCACCACCTGCACCAATCTGAACCCAATAACTTCCAGATGGATTAGATACAATATGTTCACTATATCCTCCAGCTCCTCCTCCTGAAAAAGCAGATTGGGATGTTCCATAAGAATATGCTCCAGCTCCTCCACCTCCATATCCAGCAGCTTGTGATACAGTTATATTCAAAAAATTTTGAGGGGGATTAGAACCTTGACCTAACATTGAATTACCGCCATATCCACCTGTTATCCATATATATGGATTTCCTACACTTTGATAAGACATTGCAGAAGTTCCACCTGCTCCGCCTCTTATATTCATAACATTACCAGATGAGCCAATACCACCTGTTGCACCTCCTCCCCAAACATTTGCTGCAGGTGTGTATTGTCCGCCAGCACCACCTGATGCTGAACAAAAAATAGTTCCAGAATTAAAAGATGCACCTGTATTGATACTTGTAGTACCTCCAGTAACTCCAAGACTACCTTCAACACCACCTCCTTGACGTCCACCATTACCTCCACCACCTCCTCCAACTAACCGAATCCATAATGATCTATATCCTGTACCTGTAAATCCGCCACTTGTTACTGAATTAAATAAAACACTTGGTGGTAGTGAAGAACCAGCACCTGTAGGACCAGTAAAACCAGTATAACCAGTAACTGTACTAGCAGCACCGGTAGGTCCAGTATTACCAGTAGGACCGGTAAAACCAGTAGGTCCTGTCGGTCCAGTAACTGTACTTGCATTCCCAGTAGGACCTGTATTACCAGTAGGTCCAGTGTATCCAGTGACTGTACTTGCATTTCCAGTAGGACCTGTATTACCAGTATATCCCGTATAACCTGTCGGTCCAGTAACTGTACTTGCATTTCCAGTAGGACCTGTATATCCTGTATATCCCGTATATCCAGTAACTGTACTAGCAGCACCAGTAGGTCCTGTGTAACCTGTATATCCTGTATATCCAGTAACTGTACTGGTAGCACCAGTGGGTCCTGTATATCCTGTATATCCAGTAGGCCCCGTGTAACCTGTATAACCTGTATAACCAGTAACTGTACTTGCATCTCCAGTAGGTCCGGTATAACCTGTATAACCAGTGTATCCAGTAACTGTACTAGCAGCACCAGTAGGTCCTGTGTAACCTGTATAACCTGTGTATCCAGTAACTGTACTAGCATCACCAGTAGGTCCTGTGTAACCTGTGTATCCGGTAGGCCCCGTGTAACCTGTATAACCAGTGTATCCAGTAACTGTACTAGCATCACCAGTAGGTCCTGTATAACCTGTATAACCAGTGT